>VOFJ01000347.1_pt1 | contig 193341 bp, 232 predicted proteins | sample 5384081 | NCBI WGS metagenome assembly VOFJ01 (sample SAMN12384729, study PRJNA508395) | human gut metagenome | isolation source: healthy gut I | host: Homo sapiens | reverse complement strand
TGATGACAACCATGCGCCCTTTGAACCCGGATGGCACATGGGGACAAAAAAACAGCGTCGGGAATATCTTCTTGATGAAGATGGAAAACGAATCCGGGATAAAAACGGCGATTATATGTTTAACGCTGTCCATACAACAGACTGGCATGAGCCGGAAACGCTGGAACACTGGCGGGAGCAGTGGGCGGCTGCCGTTAATACAAAATTTGAGGAAAAAGGGCTGGATGTGCGTATCGACCACCGTTCCTATGTGCGGCAGGGGCTTGACCTGATACCTACTGTCCACGAGGGAGCTAATGTCCGGCAGATGGAAGCAAAGGGCATCCGCACCGAGAAAGGGGAACTGAACCGCTGGATTAAAGCCACCAACCGGCTCATGCAGGATGTGAGGAAGAAGATCAAAGCCCTGTTTGTCTGGATGGCAGAGGTAAAAGAAGAACTTTCCAAACCGCAGACACCGAGCCTTGCCGACCTGCTGATCGCTTATTACAACCAGCGCAACGCAGGGGCATGGAGCAATAAAGCCAGAACCGGAAACTTAAAGCAGTTTGCCGAAGCCGTCAATTATCTGACGGAAAACAAGCTGCTCACATTAGAGGATTTGCAGGAGCGTCTTTCCTCTGTCAACGAAGAATTTGAAGCGTTAAGCGACCCTCCATGAAAAAGAAATCTGCCCGGATAAAGGAATTGCAGGAATTGATACGGGAGGGCGAGAATTACCAGCGGCTAAAACCTGTTCATACGGAATTGAACAATATCAAGTTTAAGAAACAGAGGGAGAAATTTGAAACATCCCACGATGCGGAGTTACGGCTGTTTTATGCTGCCCGCCGTATTCTGAAAGAAAAACTGGACGGAAAACCCATTGCCCTGAAAGCATGGAAACAGGAATACGCACAGTTAAAAACAGAGTATGCCGAACTGTCTCCGCAGCACAAGCCACTCCGAGGAAGTCATACGGCTGCGGCAGGTGCAGAACGCCGTAGATACCGCACTGCGCCGGAGGGAGCAGCCACAGGAAGTACAGAGAAAGAAACATGAGATGGAGCTATGATATAACCGGCAGCTTTACCGCTACCGGTATTTTTACGGAGGGAGCATTTGAATGTATTTGAAGCGGTGAAACAGTCTGTTACCACACGGCAGCCTGCTTCATTCTATGGAATCCGGGTGGGGAGAAACGGCATGGTCTGCTGCCCATTCCACAATGACCGCACGCCCAGCATGAAAGTGGACAGCCGCTTTTACTGCTTCGGTTGCGGGGCTTCCGGGGATGTGATCGACTTTGCCGCTTTGCTGCATGGATTGGGGAAACGGGAAGCTGCGGTCAGGCTTGCGGAGGACTTCGGCGTTTCCTATGAGAAATCCGGCAATGCGCCGCCAGATAGGAAGCGTCACAACAGGTCACAGTCTCGACAAAAATCAGCGGAGCAGAGATTTCAGGAAACGGAACGGTATTGTTTCCGGGTGCTATGCGATTATCTGCGCCTGCTGGAGCATTGAAAACAGCACACGCCCCACAGCCGCAGGATGCCATCTGGCATCCTCTTTTTGTGGAAGCGTTGCAGAGGATAAGCTACACAGAATACCTTTTGGATATTTTGTTATACGGAGAAATAGAAGAAAAAGCGGCATTGATCGCCGCACAGGGGAAAGGAGGTGTTGCGGCTTGAACAGCGAATTTCAGAGCTTGCCGCCGGAAACGCAGGAAGCGGTCAAAAGGACGATGGACACAATGGAACCGGCGCAGACACCGGCAGAAATCCGGGAAACATTAGAGGGGACGCAGAAAGGCGGCGTGAAGAACAGCATCCGAAACTGCCTGACGGTGTTCCAGCGTGACCCTCTGTTTCGCGGGGCGCTGCGTCTGAACCTTTTGACGGAGCAGATTGACATTGTGAAGCCGCTGGGCTGGGAGCGCACCAGTACCACGCTGACCGACATGGACATGAACTACCTGCTTTTGTATCTGGAAGAAAATTACGGGCTTACCAGCGAGAAAAAAAGGTGCAGAGCGCCATCAAGATTGTTGCCAATGAAAACCGCTACCATCCAGTCAGGGATTACCTGAACAGCCTGCAATGGGACGGCACAGAGCGCATCCGTTACGCCCTGCATCACTTTCTGGGAGCCGATACGGACGAATACACCTACTGAAGCCTTGAAACTGTTCCTGATGGGAGCCATCCGGCGGGTATTCAGACCGGGGAGCAAGTTTGAGGTCATGCTCTGTCTGGTTGGTGGTCAGGGAGCCGGGAAATCTACCTTTTTCCGGCTGCTGGCAGGCAGGGACGAATGGTTTTCAGACGATTTGAAAAAGCTGGACGATGAAAATGTGTACCGCAAGCTGCAAGGGCATTGGATTATCGAGATGTCGGAGATGATTGCCACAGCCAACGCCAAGAGTATTGAGGAAATCAAGTCATTCTTAAGCCGCCAGAAAGAAACCTACAAAGTGCCGTATGAGACACATCCGGCAGACCGGCTGCGGCAATGTGTATTTGGAGGGACGACCAACCGGCAGGACTTTTTTGCCCCGTGACCGCACCGGCAACCGGCGCTTTCTCCCCGTGACGGTGTACCCGAACGGGCGGAGGTTCACATACTGGACGATGAAGCGGCGGCGAGGGCGTATATCGAACAGATGTGGGCGGAAGCCATGACGGTTTACCGCAGTGGGAAGTATAAGCTGTCATTCAGCATGGAAATGAACCGATACCTGAACGCCCACCAGCAGGACTTTATGCAGGAAGACACACAGGCCGGCATGATCTACGCCTATTTGGAGGACTACACCGGCGACAGGGTATGTTCCAAGCAGCTTTATGAGGAAGCGCTGGGGAACTTAAATTCCCCGGCAGACTGGGAGACACGGGCAATCTGCGAGATTATGAATACCGGCATTGCGGGCGGCATCATACAGGGCTGGGTAGCCTACAAAAGCCCGAAGCGGTATAAGAAATACGGTTCTCAAAAAGGCTGGGAGCGTGTCAACCAAGCTCCGCCGGAGGGGGACGGTTTTCAGAAAATCACGGAAGAAGAAGCCCGGCAAATGGAACTTCCATTCTGAAAAGCCACCGGTTGACAGTTTGGTTGACGCTTCGGTTGACAGCCGGTTGACGGGGAAAAAAGCCTGATATTTGGGGGGCATTTTCTCTCCTTTGTCAACCATGTCAACCAAGAAATCAAAGAAAAAAAGTAAAAAGTAATCATAGAGCGCCTATGGATTGTTTTCAAAGTCTTTTCTGCCGGTTGACACGGTTTGGTTGACACGGAGACAGTCTGCGGCTGTACACCTGTCTGACATTCCCTTGTCGGGCATATTTCATTTATGGAGGTAACTGCCTATGGCAAAAAGCAAAAACGAGAGCAATAACAAAAACAGCGGCACCCTGCTTACCGAAAAAGACGGCACCCAGTATTTTGTCATGGGGAAAGTCCGTATCAAGGTATCGGAGCATTTCGCACAGGATGGGAAGCCGCTTGACAGCCTGCTGGAAGATGTGATCCAGCACGCTGCCGCCGCTTCCTGAAAAAATACGGAATAACGACTGTCAATCAGCCCACGCTTATGATATACTTGTATCAGCGAGTATTGTATAAGCGTGGGTTGTTTCTTTTTAGAAGGAGGATTTTTAACCGTGAAACAAACCATACAATACAACGATTTATAACACTGCACTATATTTGAGATTGAGCCGTGACGATGAATTACAGGGAGAAAGCGGCAGTATCCAGACCCAGCGAATGATGCTTAGACAGTATGCCGCCGAGCATGGGCTGACCGTTGTAGACGAGTACATTGACGACGGATGGAGCGGGACAAATTTCGAGCGTCCAAGTTTCCAAAGGATGATTGATGACATCGAGGACGGGAAAATCAACTGCGTTGTCACAAAGGACTTATCCCGTCTGGGAAGAAACTATATCCTGACCGGTCAGTACACGGAAATCTATTTCCCCAGCAAGGGAGTACGCTACATTGCCATCAATGACAATGTGGACACCATCAACGGAGAAAGCGAGCTTGCACCGTTCTTAAACATCCTGAATGAAATGCACGCCCGACAGACCAGCAAAAAGGTCAAGGCTGCCATGCACACAAGATTTGCCAATGGCGCACACTATGGAGCCTATGCACCGCTGGGCTATGTAAAAGACCCGGACAAAAAAGGTCATCTTCTGATCGACCCGGAAACACGCTGGATTGTAGAGAAGATTTTTGACCTTGCTGTACACGGGCGTGGAGCCGCCAGCATTACACGGATTCTGGTGGAGGAAAAAGTACCTACCCCCGGCTGGCTGAACTATGAAAGATATGGGACTTTCGCCAATATCTACGCCGGTGCGCCCGCAGAAAAAAAAGCCTATGCGTGGACGATAGCACAGGTCAAGAGCATTTTGAAAGAGGAAACCTACATCGGTCACAGCATTCACAACAAGCAGAGCAACATTTCATTCAAGAACAAGAAAAAAAAGTGCGGAAGCCGCAGGAAGAATGGTATCGTGTGGAAAATACCCACGAAGCCATCATTTCTGAAGAAGTGTTCCAAAAAGTTCAGGAGCTGATTGCAAGCAGACGCAGGAAACGCAGAAACGGTACGACACAGATTTTTTCGCAGGATTGATAAAATGTGCAGACTGCGGATGGTCCTTTAGCCTATGGGGAAAACAAGCAGAATAAGAACCCATACGGGTACTACCATTGCAGCAAGAACGGGCAGGGATTACGCCAGTGTTCCATGCACTATATCCGCTATGATGTGCTTTACGCCTATGTCCTTTCCCGTCTGCAATACTGGTCTGTGCTGGCACAGAAAGACGAGGACAAGCTGCTGAAACGCCTGCTCAATGCCAGCGACAGGGAAAAGAAACTCTGCGAAGAAAAAGCAGGCTGCGGAGCTGAAAAAGGCAGAGAAGCGTAAAGCCGAGGTTGACGGGCTGTTTGCAAAAATGTATGAGGACTGGTCTGCCGGACGCATAACCGAGTATAACTTCAATATGCTGTCCGAGAAGTACCAGAACGAGCAAAAAAAGGAGCTTGAAACAAAAATAAGACAGCTTCACGCTTCACGAAACGATGGAAGCCGCCGTACAGACCGCAGCGGATGCTGAAAAGTGGATTGCCCTGATGAAACAGTATGTCAACCCTGTGGAGCTGACCGCCGAACTTCTGAACACTCTAATTGAAAAAAAAAATAACCGTCCACGAAGCTGTCAAGGGCGAGGACAGAAGCCGTGAGCAGGAAGTAGAAATCTACTACCGCTTCATCGGCAAAATCGACTGACCTTTCTTTTTTACCCAACAATATCTTTAATTAAGGGAGACGGGGTGTGCCCATCCAGAATGTAGCCATTCCATGTGATGATGGGATTCAGAAGACGACCCTCGGCAATGATGTTCTGCTCAAGCTGCTGTTCTTCCTCAAACTGCAGCGGCGGAATTTTGCTTTGGAACTCCGGGTCAATTTTAAGCTGGCTCAGTTTCACGTCGGTTCTCCTTTCCGGTCATTTTCGATTTACGGACAATGGGCTGAACGTAGTAGTCAAACCCATATCGTGTCTGGCAATACGTGCAGACATGCTTGACGAGCTGCCTGGGGGCGGCTCTGCGGAGATGGACGCCCTTTGCGTCCAAAAATGCCCCTCGGCAAGACAGCGCACAAAGTTGTCAGGGTGGATTCATCCACCTTTTTTGTGGTCTTGCGGTTCATTTGCGTACTCCTTTTTTCGCTGATATATAAAAACGCCGTCCGTAGTTACCCTCGAACGGCGTTTGGAAAAGGTTTCGTATGGTTTCTCTTAATTTGCCCCCGGCACCCCTGAGAAAGGGAAACATTCAGGCGTTGGATTTGCACCACTCCATTGGCCTCTCGGCCACCCCGTCTTCTTTATGACCGGGCCGCGAATTACGGAAATATCATTATCTGGAAGTACCTGAAGCTGCATATTCAATTTTCAAGGTCCGCCCGGCTGCGGCTCCTGCTCCCTTTCGGAGGTGGGCCGCTGCCGTGACAATAGTGTATCGTACTTTCGAGCAAAAGTTTATGGACTCGTAGTCCAAGTCACCCACCCTCTTAGTCCATATATTGTATACAACAGTCCCAAAAAGCAAAAAAATCCCGCCTGAAAAGCAAAACCTTCGCTTTGCCCTCAGCAACGGGATGTCTTTCTATAAAATTTTCAAAAAGGGATTGACTTGAAATCAACTTCAAAGGTTATACTGAACGTCTCAGAAAATTTCAGTTGCCTCCTGTGCGGCAGGTACAGGCCCCAAAATACCTCTCCCCCGGCCATCACATGGTCAGGAGAGGTTTGCCTAATTATTTGGTTTATCAGTATTTTCCCTTTGGTACAATGAGTGGTGCTCCAGAAAGTGGATCCTTCATAACAATGCAATTAAGTTGATACACCTTTTGCATCAACTCTTCTGTAATGACATCTGCCGGTTTACCTTCTGCAATCAATTTTCCACGGCAGAGCGCAAACAAATGATCCGCATATCGTGCAGAAAGGTTCACATCATGCAAAATCATTACGATGGTCGTTCCCTTTCTGCGGTTTAACTCTGTCAGCAAATCAAGAATTTCCACCTGATAGGCAATGTCCAGATAGGTTGTCGGCTCATCAAGCAGCAAAATGTCTGTCTCCTGCGCCAGTGCCAGAGCAATCCACACTCGCTGCCGCTGACCGCCAGAAAGCTCATCCACACATCGGTTGGCCAGTTCTGTGATTCCCATCCGTTCCAGAGCATCCTCAACTGCGGCATAGTCCTCTTTGGTCATATTCTGCATGAACTTCCGGTATGGATATCGTCCACGTGCGACCAAATCTGCCACCGTGATTCCCTCCGGTACCGTTGGAGACTGGGGAAGAAGTCCAAGCATCTGCGCCAGCTGCGTGGAAGGATAACCGTGAACTGCTTTTCCGTCCAGAACCACCTGTCCTTTTTCGGGCTTCAGCAACCGTGAAAGGGTTTTCATCAGGGTGGATTTTCCGCAACCGTTCGCTCCAATGATCACACTAACCTTGTGAGCCGGGATTTCCAGATTCAAATCTTCAATGATGGTGGTTTCATCGTAGCCCACAGAGAGATTTTGAGTTTGCAATGTATGCTCTGTCATCAGACACGCTCTCCTTTCTTATTGATTTGCAGCAGGAGCAGCAGCAGATATGGTGCACCCAAAATTCCAGTGATAACACCCACCGGATATCGCACTGCAAAGAGATTTTGTCCTACCAGCTCTGAAGCCAGAATTAGAACCACACCTACCAGTGCCGAAGCAAGCAGATTGGTACGTCCTTTCCCAACGATTCTTGATGCGATTGGACCTGACAGAAAAGCAACGGACGCGATGGGGCCAGTGATAGAAGTTGCCACAGCTGTAAGAAGTAATGCGCACAGAATGGAGCCCAACCGTACACGCTGGACAGGCGCTCCAAGCGTGATGGGGTATTCTTCTCCCAACTGCATAACCTGCAAGCTTCGATTTAGCACTATTAAAATGAAGCCACCTACCAAAACTGTGATGCTCAGCACCGGAACATCTGACATCTGGACACCATTCAAGCTGCCCCGCAGCCATCGTAATGCTGTGGCAACATCGTATTCAGAGCCTTTCAATAACATCCATGAAATCAAGGCATTGAGCATAGCCTGGCATTCCGATGCCAATCAGGATCATCCGACTGCCGGAATAGCCATGTCGGTCACGCGCCAGCAGGTAAATCAACGCTGCGACGAAAAGTCCGGCCAACACAGCAACGAGCGATACGATACCGCCGCTCCATTTGAGCATCAGAATACAAAACACTGCTGCTGCACACTGGCTCCACTTGTAACACCAATAATATCCGGACTTGCCAGTGGATTCCGAAGCAAGGTTTGAAATGTGTTTCCGGACACCCCGAATGCGATTCCAGCAAGAATTCCAATGAGCATTTTAGGCAGCCGGAGAGTTTTGATGGTAAATGCAGCTCCTTTTGTCCCTTCACTGGTAAGAATCTTCCAGACTTCTGCCAACGAATAGTAAGTGTTGCCGCATGTCATCACCAGACAAGCCAGAACAACGCTCAGAATGATGAGCACAGCGGCTGCCAGAACAGAGCGACGGTGTCTTTGGGCAAACCCCTGCTGCACAGAAATGTTCGGTTTGTTTTCATAAACTGCGCACCTTCGCTTTCTTTGCTACAAGAATAAAGACGGGTGCTCCCAGAACAGCCGTTACAATTCCTACTTCCAGTTCACCAGGGCTGCCCAGAACACGGCCAAGCACATCGGCGAGAACCAGCAAGGCGGCACCGTATAATGCAGAAAGCGGAATTACTGTTTTAAGGTCAGCACCAAGCGTCAATCGGACAAAGTGCGGCACCATTAACCCTACAAAGCCGATTGGTCCTGCCAATGCAGTGGTGGCTGCACACAACAGCACACCGCCCAGTGCAGCCAGTGCTCGCACCAGCTGCACATTGACACCCAGACCAGCAGCCAATTCATCACCCAAAGCCAATGCATTCAAGGCTGAAATCAATATCACCGCTAGTACAAAACCCACCAGAAGATATGGCAGAATGGTGCGTATCTCCCCCAGCTTGTACCACTGATGCTGCCGACCTGCCAAAAGCGAAATTCTTTCATGACAGAACTGTCCGGCCGGCAGCATAATGGTGTTGACTAAGGCAGAAAGAGCCGTGCCAGTGGCAGTGCCAGCCAGTGCCAGCTTAATCGAAGTCGGACCGCCATAACCTACCGATGCGATACCGTAGACAAAAACAGCAGTCAAGGCCGCACCTGCAAAGGCCAGCCAGATATATTGCTGGCTGGATGTAATGTGCATCCACGCGATTCCAATCACGACAAACAGGGATGCGCCGGTATTGACTCAAAGTACACTGGGATCAGCGATCGGGTTTCGGGTCACAGCCTGCATGAGAGCACCTGATACGCCCAGTGCGGCTCCCGCCAGTACGCCAAACACAGTGCGCGGAATACGAGCCCAGACGACCGATGCCTCAAAAGTTCCTGAATCTGGATTTTGAAGGGCCTGCAGAACCTGCCCGATGGGAATAAGATTGGAACCATATGCTACGGAAGCCAGCATACATCCTGCCAAAATGATCATACCCAGCAGAGTGATCCCAATCACACGCTGCCCATTTTCTTCATACAGCTTTCTCTGCCGCAGCATTCAGGACTTCCAGATAGCGGTCAATGGTATACGGAATCGACAGGATAGAGGGTGTGCTGGAAGCAGCCAGATCATCCGAGGAATCCAGCAGAACCACAGCACCGTTCTTCACCGCCGGAATTTCACTCAGCAGGGGATCAGCCTGAAGCGCGGTCAAAAGTTCATCCGTACCATAGGTAATGATAATCTCTACATCGCTGAACTGATTTGCATTTTCAGCACTGACTGTCAGAGCAAAATCCTTTCCGTTATCCAGTGCGGCAACACTATCCGGCAGCGGCATACCAAGATCCGTCAGGAATGCGGCGCGCGGATCCAATGTGGTATAAATATAGAATGTGCTCAGATCTGAAGCACTCAGCCAGAAGAAGGCTGCCTTTTTGCCCTCAATAGTAGGATACTCTGCCAGCTTTTTCTGAATCATAGCGTCAGTCTCAGCCACCAGAGCTTCGCCTTCACTCTTCATACCCATCGCCGTAGCATCTACAATTGTTTCCTCACGCCAAGTAGTAGACCATGCAACACTGGGATATGTGACCGTTGGAGCAATCTGGCTCAGCATATCGTACTCTTCCTCAGAAAAACCGGAGTAAGCAGCCAGAATCACATCCGGAGCGCAATCACTGATGGCCTCATAATCCCAGCCGTCCGTATCACTGAAGACATTCGGCGATGCACCCAGCTTTTCAAATGCGGCAGCAGTCCAAGGCAGCAGGCCGTCTTCGTTGACCGGGCCGAAGTTTGTTTTGGAAACACCAGTGGGCACGACACCCAGAGCCAGAGGCACATCCGGGTTGCCCCACGCAATTGCAACAATGCTTTCGGGCTTCTCTTCAATAACTGTTTCACCATAAGCGTGCTGGATGGTGATGGGATATTCCACCGCTTCATTGGAAGCTACACTTTCCGCAGAAGAAGCCGTGCTTTCGGAAGCAGACTCACTGCTTGCAGAGGAAGTGGAGCTGCCGCAAGCGGCCAGCAAAGCGGCGGCACTGACCACACCTGCGGTCAGAAGAAAATTACGACGCGAAATCTTTCTCACAGTTCCCTCCAAAAATAGAACATCATTTCAGATAACATAAATGCATTCCGTCAGTTAGTAAGTTATAACTAACGCCAACGGCGAATATTATACACTCCCTTTTGATGGTTTTCAATTAAAATTTTATTTTTAGCTAAAGTTATTTTAATTTCTTGACAAAATTTAATTCTTCATGCAAAATAGAAAAAAAGCATTGCAAAAGGGGTATTTCTTTATGGCTGTAATGAAAGATGTTGCAAAACTGGCCGGCGTTTCCATCTCGACTGTCAGTTTTGTTTTGAATGGAACTGCAAAAGAGCACAAAGTTGCGGATAAAACTGCCCAAAAAGTACTCTGTGCTGCGCGTGATTTGGGATACCAGTTAAATGCCCCCTCTGTTGTTTCCCCTTCTCAGCTTACCATCGCACTGTTTTTTCCATCTGTCTCTCTCAGCGCAGAAGTCAACCTCTTCGCTTCTGCAATGGAACGACAGATCCAACAGACAGACACACCTTTTAATCTTCTGCTCTGCCTCTACGAACGAGGGCAATTGGAAATGCGAATCCGGAACCTTGCACCTTCCGCATATGCAGCAGCCATTGTTGTTGCCGAGTCCGAATCCGACCGAAATGCACTGGAAGAACTGCCTAACACACTGCCGCTGGTTCTTTTCAATGGCACAAGCCAGAATTTTTTTGCAGCGTATCCTGCCAGACAGAGGATTCCATCCGACAGGCCGCGCAAATCATCTCCGCAAAAAACTATCACAACATCGTCATTCTATCCGGGGTTCAGCCTGATTGTTCCGAAGATGATACGCTGAATCAGCTAATGATTATTTTGCATCAGCAGGGAATCCCGATTTCACTCCAGCAATGTTTCTCCACAGAAAACTCTTATCAAGGAGGGGCTATCGCAGCAAGACGTATCCTGAACCTTTCTGAGAAGCCCGGAACTTGTGATCACGATGAACACAACTCTTGCCTTTGGTGCGATCCCTCTTCTGGCTCGAAATGACTTTATTTTTTACGCAGCAGGCCGAACTTCTCAGTTTTGGACGAATGGAAGACCGGAATCACCTGAGCAACTATATTCCCTCAATCTCTTTTATTGGAATCCCGATGTCTTTAATTGCAGAAGATTGCTTTACGCTGGCACTTCGTCTTGCTCGTGGGGGGACTAAAAGCCGCCGAGCATGTTCGCTGTCAGTCCAATCTGATGCTAAATGCCAGTTTTACGATTTGATACTAGGAGCCTGCTGCATCCGTTCTCTTTATACAAAATGCCGCCAGTGTATCATGTGAAATCCATCACACGGTACACTGGCGGATATGCTTTTATCCCTTATGGCCAGTTACAGCCCCCCACATCCATATTCATTTAGACAGACGGCGGAATTCCAGTGGGGTGACGCTATAAGTTTCTGCGAATACCTGCGCAAACTTGCCTTGATTTTCATATCCGACGGCATTTGCGATCTCAATAACTTTCATATTATGCTGGGAGCAACCTTCCAGTTGACGGCCAATGGGGCCAAAGTTCTTTAATGTGTAGCCATCTCCGCAAAAGAACAGGAACCAGCCTTTACAATAAAAAACAAAAAGTCCCGCCTGAATTCACTTTCAGGCGAGATGTCTTTCAATATGACTGCTCTGGCGGCATAATCCCCTGTGCTGATCTGATATAGGTAATGCAGATTCTCCTCGGTGATCGTATTCTGACGATTCGCGATAAACTCCAGTCCGCGCTTCATACCATAGATACGGGCTTCTTGTTCATCACGAGGGGCATAACCATCGAGGATATAACGGATACTGCTGCGGGTCGAGCGGATACTTTCAATTTGAAAAGTAGCATAAATTTCCTCGGTCATCGCCGACAAACCGAAGTTTTGTCCACTGACAGGGACAGAGAGCAACTGCTTCATACCATTTGTTGAAATTTGCGCGAAGGTTCGGCAGGTAAAACAGCTTATTTCCAGAAAAATCAGTCAACGGCAGAGGCTGCGCAAAGTTTTGCCGCAGCAATTCGGCAAATTCTTTGACGCTGACAGTCGAGTACTTGTATTCCATCCGATTGAGTTCAAACAAATGCTTATCTGAAAGCATTTTGGCAAACTGTGCCCCATCCATTCTGTCCACCTCGCAGTTGATACTTATTGATACTATATAGTATCAATATACCGATTCTTTATAAAAAAGTCAACCGAAACAGGCCGAACCAACTTTTTTTCCATACTCTCCGTCAAAATTCCCGCGACACCGTCACGAATCACATCTCCATCGGCTTATTCCCCACTTCGTCCAGATACGCATTCAAAAATTCCGCTGCAAGGCTGTTGGGACGGATGTTTTCTCTGGCTTCCTGCGGGGTGAACCACTTGCAGCGGTCCACTTCGTGGTTGATATGCAGCGCCTTTGCGGTTCTGACGAAAGCGGTAAAGTTACACATCAGCGTGTTAGACGGCTCAAAAAACTTGGTACGGTTGAACCGGAGGTGCTCTACTTCCAACCCGGTTTCTTCCCGGACCTCCCGCACCACGGCGTGTTCTTCTGCCTCACCGCGGTTCACATATCCAGCCACCAGAATATAAGAGGGCTTGCCGTACTGCTGGATGAGCAGAATTTTCCCGGTTTCCTCATCCACAACAATCATGCTGACTGCCACATTGTACATCGGGAACCGGTATTGCTGGCATTTCGGGCAATAAGGCACAATGCCCTCTTCTTCCAGTTCTTTTTCAATCAATGCCGTACCGCATTCAAAGCAATGCTTCTGTATCATTTTTACACTCCAAACACTGTTTTCGTCAGCCGGATACCTGCTGCCGTCTTCATCGTATGTTCCATAAAGGTTCGGATTGCCTGCTGGTCGTACCCGCTTTCGGACGCATTGACGATATAATCTGCCTCAATCAGAATCTGATAGTCAGTGCCGTCGATCTGCGCCGGACTATGGTGGTGCCCTACCAGATAGGCCACACGGTCGATCTGTACCGCTGTCATGCCGGTATCCGCCAAGAACTCCCGCACCAGCGGGGCACCCTCCTGCTCCTGATATTTACCATTGGTGTTGCCATACTTTTTTTGCGGCAGAGCGGGCAGGCGATATCGTGGGTGATTGCCGCCACCTCCAGAATAAACTGCGTGTCTGCGTCCAGCCCCTCCAGCTCACCAATGGTTTTGGCATAGGTCCACACGCAGCTCAGGTGCGTGATGTCATGGATATTCCCTTCGGAAAAGGCGATCATCTTTTCCATGATCTGTGCAATGGTCATCATTTGTTTTCACTCCCGTTTTTAATACTTAAATGTTCACCTTGATAAACGCGAACTTATCCCCGCACTTTCGTTTTTCCTTTGCTTACTGATTCCTGTATTTGTTTAAGACTTCATCCGGGATATGACAGTAGCTGCAATCTTCCGGGTACCGCTCCAGATGGTGCTTGATGCTCCTCTGCACTCCGGACGTAATTCGTCAGCGGCAGCACTTCCACAACGATTTTATCCCGGTCCTTCCGGCTGTCAATAAAGGCTCTTGCTTCTTCCAGATGTCCGGGATTTGTGCTGTAAAGCCCCGTGCGATACTTTTTTCCAACATCAACGCCCTGTTTGTTCAGGCTGTACGGGTCGATGATTTCAAACAGATGCTCCATAAGCTCTGTAACACTGGTACATTTCTCATCAAAGACCACTTTAACGCACTCTGCGTATCCATCATACGGGCCGTCCAGCGTGTTTGTTGTTCCGTTGGCTCTCCCGGCTTCGGTCGTCCGTACACCGGGCACCGTGTCAAAAAAAAAAATGCTGGACGCCCCAAAGGCACCCGCCTGCAATGTATACCGTTTCCATACTCTTGACTTTCCTTTTTTTTTACTGGTACAGTTTGAATCCATGCTCTGTACTCCTTACGGTTTCCTTGCTAGCTGCAAATCGATCCATCATACCAACTCACAAAAAAGTGCTTCCGCACCATTGCAGAGTAATTATCATATTGTTGAAAGCCATATCGCTCATAAAATGGGATCGTTTTAGGATCAGACGGCATAACTTTCACATACGTGAATTTAGTAACGCAAAAGGAAGTATATGACATACACCCAACTAAGTAATCCATGAAAAATCGCCCAACCGACAGACTTCCACGCTGTATAACTAATAACCATAGCTAATGCACTTCCAAAAGTTATTCCTGATTTTACCGTTTTCTTGACATTCGTTGATTTATTATCTTCCATATTTGTTTCCTCCACAAATTCTAAGTTGTAAGTTTCTTTACTATCATATCTTTAAAATTTGTTTTGCTTTCGCATTAACAAATTGGATAATTGGGCCTGAAATGATAACTGTAATAAGCGTGCATACACCAAACTTTCCGCCAAACAAAACACCTGTAACAACAACCAAAATATCCAATGCCATCCGGACAAATTTAATCTGCCAGTGATTTTTTTTTCTGCTAAAGCAAAAGTGACTGCCTCATAGGAGCCTCTACCAAGGGATGCCGACGCATATAGTCCTGTCCCGACAGCAAACAAAACCACTCCTAACAACATAATTAAAAAATCGATCCACTTATAGGTACTGTAAATATGGCAGTTAGCAAACAAATCTACACAGATACTGTATACAATCTGGTACAACACAGTTCCTATATGAATCTGACTTTTATCGTAAATGAGCGCAAACAAAATCATTCCCAATGCTACAACAAAAGATGCTGTGCCAATGCTTATGTGAAATGTTCTTGCAATCCCCTGCCACAGCACCGCAAGCGTAGCTCCGCCAAATCCAGCGTACAGTGCAAGTGTAATTCCATAAGCCGCAATTATAGAACCTATTACAAGGATTGCCAATTTCTTTAGTGTTTTTTTTATTGTTATTTTTCATTGACTTTTAATAATTCACTCCTCGTATAATTTTCTTTGGGTTTAAAGCATCCCGTTAGCAACCGCTCTAATTTATTTAATACCAGCAAATTACTCTCCTCCACAAATTCCGATTTATCAAATAAGAATTTCCGTCAATTTTTTCTCTTGATGCGGCTCGCTTCTAAGAGTAGGAACGAACTGTTCTGTTGCCGGAGACGGACCATTCGGGTCGGTCTCCGGCAGTATTTTTGTTATCGCCTATTAAAAAACAGCCGGAACGACTTTCTGCTGCGCTACATCGATGATGCCGTATGTATTCAGTCTGAGTTTTGGAATGACCGGAAGGCTGACGAAGGCGAGGGTCATAAAAATGCCGATGTCTTCCGCTACACCATGTGCCTTGAGGGCATCGTTCAGCGCCTGCATTTTCGCCGCAACACTCTCTGCGCTTTCGGTGCTCATCAATCCGGCCACCGGAAGCGCAAGTTCTGCCACGACCTGTCCATCTGCCACAAACGCAAGTCCGCCTTTGTTTTTCCGCACAGTGTTGCCGGCCAGCAGCATATCGGTATCGTTGTCCCCCTGCCACAATCAGGTTATGGGAATCATGTGCGATGCTCGATGCAACGGCTCCGCATTTCAGGCTGAAGTTTCCTAAAAAGCCAATGCCCACATGGCCGGAGTGATGATGCCGCTCAAAAACGGCCAGTTTTACGATGTTGTGTTCCGGGTCCACACCGGGAGCTTTGCCCGGATGCCGTTGGAACGGGATGATTTTTTCCTCCGTAAGCAGCTCGCCCCGGTTCAGGCAGATGACACGCTCCTGCTCCCCCCGCTTTCCCGAAGTTTCAAATCCTCCAGTGTGATCTCATCCAGATCAAAGGAATCCATAACGTGGGAAAATCTCACACGGTCGATGTCAAGCGGTGCGGGTTTCAGCGTTTTTCCGTGCTCGGCCACCAGCGTGCCATTCTTGTAAACCTGTTCGACCGTAAAGGATTCCAGATCAGGAACCACAACCAGATCTGCCCGGTACCCCGGTGCTACGGCACCGCGCTGCTTGAACCCAAAATACTGTGCGCCGGGACCAGCGTTGCCATTTTGACGGCCACTGCTGGGTCTGCGCCCAGCCGGATCGCTTTACGGATGTTGGAATCGATGTGGCCGCTGTCCAGTAGGTCACCGGGGTGCTTATCATCCGTCACCAGCATACAGCGGCTGCAATAGGGCTCCCGGAACAGCGGCATCAGGGCCTCCATATTTTTGGCAGCCGTTCCTTCCCGGATCATGATGTATTGTCCGCGCCGGAGTTTTTCCATGGCTTCCTCGATGTTGGAGCACTCGTGATCGGACTGAACGCCTGCCGCAATATAAGCATTCAGGTCCTTATCGCTCAAGAGCGGTGCGTGTCCATCCACGATCTTTCCCGCTTCGGTGCAGTCGCGGATCTTCTGCAGGATCTTCGGGTCACAGCGCACCGTCCCATAGGCATTCATCAGCTCTGCAAGCCCCAGCACACGGGAATCGCCGTAGTAAGGCCGGAGCTGTTCTGCGTTCAGCACCGCACCGGATTCATCCAGATCCGTGGCCGGAACACAGGAGGGCAGCATGAAATAAACCGAAAGGGTCAGATTTTTTTGTCGTTTCCAGCATGAAATCCAAGCCTTCCAGCCCCGCAACGTTCGAGATCTCGTGTGGGTCTGTGACCACCGCAGTGGTACCGTGGGGGCAGCACTGCCTGCTCGAAAGCCGGACCACAGAGCATGGAGCTTTCGATGTGGATATGCCCATCGATCAGGCCCGGGCAGACATATTTGCCGTGCAGATCAACTTCTTTCCGGCCATGATACGTGCCCACGCCCACGATCGAATTTCCGCTGATGGCAATATCAGCGGTGTCGATCTCATCGGTAAACACATTGACAATTCTGGCATTTTTCAAAACCAGATCGGCCAGAGCATCTCCTCTGCCTGCCGAGATCCGGCGTTTCAGTTCATCGGACTGCATAGAAACATCTCCTCTCTCTGAAGTTCGATTTTCTCACCTGTGGATTGGTTCTGCCCTTATTCTACCACGCCTTGCCGCTGCGGAAAAGATGTCGGGGAACAAAAATGGCCCCGGAGGGCTTGTTACAGCTCTCCGGGGCCACCTTTATGTGTGTGTGACTTGGCGCAGACCGTCAGCACTCCACTGCCACCTTGATCACGCCGTCCCGTTTCTTTTCAAACAGCTCGTAGCCCTCTGCGATCCTGCGCAGGGGGTAGGTGTGGGTGATGAGCGGTTCGGTATCGATCTTGCCTTCTGCGATGAGACACAGCGTTTCTTCACAATCGCAGCCGTCCACGCCGCCGGTCTTGAAGATGAGATTCTTGCCGTACATATCCGGCAGCGGCAGCACCTGCGCCTCGTCATAGAGGGCGACCACCGTCACGATGGCGTTGGGTCTTGCGCACTCCCACGCCAGCCGGAAGGTAGTGTCTGCCCCTGCCACCTCCAGCACCACATCGGCCCCGCCGTGGTCGCTGTGGGCGCGCACAAAGGCGGCGCAGTCCTCCGGCTGCACGGTGAGCACCTGCGGGTAGTGCCGACGGATGAACTGCAGGCGGCTTGCGTCCTTTTCACAAACGATGATGCGCTTGGGGCTGTGCAGCATGACGCACAGCAGCGTGCAGATGCCAGTCGGCCCTGCACCGAGGATCAGCACGGTATCCTCGGGGGTGATCTCCGAGATGCGTGCCGCCCAAAAGCCGGTGGCCAGCACATCGCCCACCAGCAGCGCCTGCTCATCGGTAACGCCGTCCGGGATCTTATCCAGCCCCTGATCGGCGTAAGGCACGCGCACAAACTCCGTCTGCCCGCCGTCGATGCGGCAGCCAAGCGCCCAGCCGCCGTTGGGGTCGGTGCAGTTGTTCACCCAGCCGTGACGGCAGAAGTAGCACTCGCCGCAAAAGGTCTCCACGTTCACCGTCACCCGGTCGCCGGGCTTTACGTTGGTCACTGCGCTGCCCACTTCTTCCACGATGCCCACCATCTCATGACCCACGGTGATACCGGGCACCGCCCGGGGCACGGAGCCGTGCTTGATGTGCAGGTCGCTGGTGCAGATGCTGGCAAGGGTCACTTTTACAATGGCATCCCGCTCGTGCTGCAGCACCGGCTTTGGTTTTTCCATCAGTTCAAATTTGCCCTCTGAAACATAGGTATAGGTCAGCATGCTTTTTACCTCCATGCGCTTTGATATTTCCGGACTTGAGTATACCACGTAGCTCTCCCGCCGATCAGATCTTGGGCTGATACTGCATGCTGGACACATTGTAAACGGTAACAAAAAGCCTTGGGGTCTTCCCGGTTGATAAAGTTCATCAGCTTCTGATATTCGCTCTTGTCCACGATGGTAATGATCTCGTTGTGCTTTTCCAGGTTGTATGCGCCGATGGCCTCGTAGATGGTCGCACCGCTGTGCAGGTCGTTGATGATGAACTGCCGCAGCGCCTCCTCTTTTTCGGTGATGATGCAGACGCGGCGTTTGATGCTGTTATCAAAGATGAAATGGTCCAGCACGATGCCGTTGAAGTAAGGATACCGAGGATACTCAGCACCACCGTCTTTTTGTCGTAGACCAGGGCGGCGGAGAGCGCCACACATTCCCGACAGAGACATGGCTTTTCCCCAATTCCATGCGCAGGTATTTGTTCAGGATCTTTGCCACGATATCCAGCCCGCCGGACGAGGCGTTCCGGTTGAACAGAATGCTCAGGCCGATGCTGACCACCAGAATGTAGCACAGCACGTCCAGCTCCTGACTGCCGGTCATCGAGCCGAACTCCGGGAACAGCTTTTCAAACAGCCCCAGAAACACCGGCAGCAGCACACTGGTGTATACGGTCTTTGCGCCAAATTCTCTGCCGCAGGTAAAGAACCCGATGATGAGAAGCACGACGTTCAGGATCATCGTAATGACCGACAAGGGCAGCGGCACAAAATTGGAAAGCACGATGCCAAGGCCGGAAATACTGCTGACGGATGTATGGCTGGGCACCAGAAAAAAAAGAAAACGCCCGCCGCAATGATCGCCACCGCCCCCGGTCAGGACTGCCGTCTCCCTCAGGACTGCGCCGGTCTTTCCTTTTACATCACTCATCTTTGTCCCCCTAAAATCAAATTTGTTTCACCGATTTTCTCATCTTTGTCGATGCGGACAAGGAGCTTACCGCCAAAGCGTTTGTATTCCATAGTGAAGTACCTCTATAAATTCTGAGTTGCCGTTCTCAGTATACCATGTTTTTCCCTTGCGGAAAAGATAGCGAAACAAAAATGCCCCCGGAGGGCTTGTTGCGGCTCTCCGGGGGCATCTTATGTGCGTGTGTGCCTTGGCGCACACGACCGGCATTTTACTCGATCGCGATCAGGTTCGGGTTCTCAGGCAAAGCCTTCGTCTGCTGAGGAGCAGGCAGCTCAATGTGCAGGACACCATCCTCGAACTTTGCGTGGATGTCTTCCTTCTTCACATCGCCCACGTAGAAACTGCGTGCGCAGGTGCCGGAGAAGGTCTCGCGCCGCACGTAGCGACCCTTGTTGTCCTTTTCGTCATTAGAGTGGCTGCGCACTGCCTGAATGGTCAGATAGCCGTCGCTCAGATCCATCTGAACGTCTTCCTTCTTGCAGCCCGGCAGGTCAACCGCTACTTCGTAGCCGTTGTCCGTCTGTTTGACATCGGTCTTCATCATGTTTGCACCGCGCTTACCAAAGGTATCACGAGCCTCACGGTTCATCATACGTTCCAGTGCAGCGTCATTCCAGAACGGATCGAAGAAATCATCGAACAGGCTTTCATGGAAAACAGTCGGCATAAGCATAAATCATTCCTCCAATCCCGGCGTTCGGGTCGGGGCAAAAAAAATCTGAAGCGTCCATTCAGAAGGGCTTTCCGGGGGAGCCTTGCGGCTCTCCTTTTTGCCCTTCCTCCTGAGCACACCACTGTTATAGCACCGTTCATTAGCAGTGTCAATAGAAGAGTGCTAAAATTCATAAAAGAATAATACTTTCATAAAATCTCATGCAATCTTTTCAAAATTCAGTCGCATCATCGTATTTTATATCATCTTGGCAATCATGAAGCACAACAGTTCATATGCTTCCCGGATATCCTCCGGCAGACGTTTCAAAGTCTCGTCCCGCAGTTCCTGCGGCATCCCGTAAAAAGCTTCGGCAATGCCGCCGGTGATGCAGGCAAGGGTGTCGCTGTCGCCGCCCAGAGAGACCGCATTGCGAAGTGCATCCTCAAAACTGACGCTTTCCAGAAAAGCAATGATTGCTTCCGGCACAGTTTCCTGACAGGTCTCCACATGATGATAGGTCGGCCGAATTTCATCGCAGGTACGGTTCAGGTCATAACCGAAGGTCTGCTCCACATATTGTTTGATTTCCGGCTTGCTGTGGCCGGTACGGGCCAGAAAAATCACTGCCGCCGTGGCCTGCGCGCCTTTGATGCCCTCCGGGTGGTTGTGGGTAACTTCGGCGGTCACTTTTGCCATTTCCAGCGTTTTGTCCAGCGTATCGAACAGCCAGCCCGCTTGCCGACACCCGCATAGCCGAGCCGTTGCCGAAACTACCATAGGGCTTCGGATTTTCTGCGTGCAGCCACCGGCGGAACATCCCGCCGTAACCGGCATGAGGGTATGTTTCTCCCCAAATGCGCATCTCGCTCTTTGTTTCTTCAAATGTTCTCTCCGGGATGCCTTTACCTGCAATCAATCCCCGTGCCACCGCAACGGTCATGACCGTATCATCGGTGAAGTGCGATTTCTTGCTCAGCAGCGAAAAATCCTTGTGCTTGTAATTGTTGTGGTCAAATTCATAGGGACTGCCCACGATGTCACCCAAAATTGCTCCCAACATAAAACGCCCTCCGTTTTATGGTGTATCGCTTTCGTTGGCAAAAGGATACCACAAACCGGAGGGCAAAAGGTCAACGGGCAGGCGACAAATTACGCACCCAGCTGTTCCTGATCGTATTCAAACAGCAGCGTATTGACCTGATTGATGTTATAGATTTTGTGTTCCAGGCAATACCGCACGATCCAGTCCCGCTTGGAGCCATCCGAAAAGGCATAGCCCGCACTCTTGAGCAGGTCGATGGTTTCATCTTCCGGACAGGTGCAGCCCCACCGCAAAGGCCAGCACCGTTTTCTTTTTGGGGTTGTAGTCGCGATTGCACTGAATTTTGGAGAAATGCTGCCGGGAGATGTTGGACTGCTTGTACACGGTGGAGTCTTTCAGCCCCCGCTCGTCAATGAGCCGCAGCAGCCGGGTGGTAAAGCTCTCGCCAAGGTTGTCCATCAGGCTTTCCAGACTGCGGGCTGTCCTGGGTGCCGCGGCGGGTGCCGGAACTGCACCTAGCATCGGCACGGCGGCATCTTCTTCCAGAAGCCTCCGCCGCTCTGACAATTCCCTGCGCCGACGGCCAAATCCGTAGCTTTCGTCGTTCTGTGCTACATAGTGGTCGTCAATGTACTCCTCCACCGAGGCGAACAGCTTCCGGCTCACGGCCAGCGAGTCCCGGTCGTAAAGCCACCAGATACACGGTCAGGTCGTGCTCCATGACATGCTGCGTGATGGTGTCCACCGCAATGCGGAAGGCCTGCTCCTTGGGGGGGTAGCCGTAGTTCCCACTGGACAGCAGCGGGAAAGCCACGCTTTCGCAGTGGTACTTTGCGGCTAATTTCAGCGCAGAGTGGTAGGCACTGGCTAATTGTTCTGCTTCGCCGAACCCGCCGCCGTGCCACGCTGGGCAGACTGCATGGAAAACGTACTTTGCCGACAGCCCGAATGCCGGGGTACACACGGCCCTGCCCAAATCGCAGCGGCCGATGGCTTCACAGGAAGCGGTCAGCTCCTGCTCCCCTGCCGCCTGATAGATGGCACGGCTGGTGCCGCTGCCCTGCAAAAAGGTTCCGGTTGGCCGGGTTGACAATGGCATCCGCCGCCACTTTGGTGATGTCGTTGCGGATCATCAGAAACGGCATGGTGGTTCCTCCCTCACATGGTTTTCTTCATCCTATCACATCCGGCGGGGGGCGGTGCAAGGGGGTGCTCTTGTTTCCTGTCCGCGCAGCTATTATAATAATAGGTACCGAAAGAAGGTGAGCTTCCTGCACGACATCTGGAATCCATGGCACGGCTGCGTCAAGTGCAGCGAGGGCTGCCAGAACTGCTACATGTATTTTCTCGACCGGATGCGGGACCAGAACGGGGCCGAGATCTACAAAACGAAAAGTGGCTTTTCCTATCCGCTCCAGAAAGACCGCACCGGACACTACAAAATCCAGAGTGGTGAGCAGATCCGGGTCTGCATGACCTCGGACTTCTTCTTGGAAGAAGCCGACCCGTGGCGGGCTGAGGCGTGGGACATCATGCGCCAGCGCAGCGATGTGGTGTTTTTTCTGCTCACCAAACGGCCGCAGCGGGTACAGGAGTGCCTGCCGCCGGACTGGGGCAGCGGTTGGGACAACATCTTTTTCAATGTCACCTGTGAAAATCAGCGCCGCGCCGATGAGCGCATTCCCATTCTGTTTTGACCTGCCCTTCAAGCACAAAGGGCATTATGTGCGCGCCCTTCATCGGGCCAGTAAGCATCCGGCAGTACCTTTCCGCCGGGCAGATCGAGCAGGTCATCTGCGGCGGCGAAAAACTATGATGGTGCCCGCCCCTGCAATTTTGATTGGGTCAAATCGCTCCGGCAGGAATGCGTGGATGCCAACGTGACCTTCTGCTTTATCGAGACCGGCACCGTGTTCATCAAGGACGGCAGGCGCTACCACCTGCCAAACAAGCAGCTGCAAAGCCGAATGGCCTGTAAATCCGGCATGAATTTTCAGGGCAGGCCCATTCATTTTGACCTCGTGGACGACTGGGGCTACCCCATCCCGCAGGAAGATCTCTATGTGCCCCATTTCCGTGCAAACTGCGAGACCTGCGGCAGCAAGTTGATCTGCAACGGCTGCAGTGATTGCGGAAAACATGCTTATAAAATAAAGGAGTTCTATCAGGAATCAATACAAATGGAACTTATGGCTGGCTGCATCTGGTGTGCAATTTCGTCCGGCAGCGGACGGAACCCGATGCAGGTCAGAGTCATGCCCTCGCCGTTTTCATCAAATTCTTCCGGTTCCAGCTCGGTGTGGCAGGCATCCCGGATGAGGAAAAAATCACGGTTTTCCACAAGGCCCAATTCCTCGGCAATTGTTTTTGCTTTCAGCAGTTGATTGCGGTTCTTTGCCCCGCAGATAGTTTTGGTAAAAGAGCCATCGAACCATTCTTCATAGGTTGCTTTCTCCAACATGATTTCTGCCCGATAGCCGGTAATTTCTCCGTTTTTCTCAATGGGTTCCACGCCCTGTCCCATACCGATGGGGTCGGTGAGGAATGCCAGCGAAGCATGGCAGCACTGCGCCGCCAGCTTGCCAGGCGACATCTGCAGATCTTTTCGTGCAATGATGAGTTGACGCATTTTTTCTCCTTCTTACGACAGCTTGATCTTCAAATCTGCCAGCAGATTCACCGCTTCCGGCAGCGAAAATTTCGCATCCTTCAGGCGGCTGCCCAGAATGTCCACCTTATAGCCTGTGGCATCCCGGAAGTCGGCTTTCCGCAGGTCACACTGGTAGAATTCCGTTTCGTGCAGCTCCGTTCCCTTGAAATTCGCCAGCTGCATCTCGTAGTTGGCAAACATGGAGCCGACAATTTCGTTGCCGTCCGAAAAGTCGAAGCGGTTAAAGTTCATTTCGGTGAAGGTGTTATATTTCAGACTGCACTCTTTCAGCGTGTGGATAGGGTCCGGGAAGGCACCATTGGACATCAGCGGTGCCCACTCAATTTCATTCAGGCGGCAGTCCTCAAAATCCAGCGACTGCACCGAAGAATGGGTACTGCGCAGACCTGTGATCTCACACCGCACGAATTTGCACTCATTCAGCGCGGTATGATCCAGTTCGCATTTGGTAAAGGAGCAATCCACAAACACGCAGTCGGTAAAGTCGCAATCCTCAAAAGCCTCCTCGGTGAACGACAGGGTCAGCAAACCGTTCACCTTCACAATAACGCTCTGTCATAAAATTCTCCTGTCAGCGCAGTTCTTCCAACAAGGCCGTGCAGCCTTCCAGCACATCCTGCCAGGTAGCCTCAAAATCCCCGGTATACCACGGGTCGGCCACATCGCCGGGGCGACGGGTATGATCCATCAGCAGAGACACTTTATGCTCCGGGTCGCCGTCCACAAAGCGCGCCATATTACGCAGGTTGTTGTGATCCATGGCGATCAGGTAATCGTAGGTTTCGTAATCCCTCCGGGTCATCTGCCGGGCGGTTTTACCCTCGCAGGAGATGCCGTGCTCGGCCAGCTTCCGCCGGGCGGGCGGATAGACCGGGTTGCCGATCTCCTCGGTGCTGGTGGCGGCGGATGCGATTTCAAATTTATCAGAAAGCCCGGCTTTGTCCACCAGATCTTTCATTACAAATTCGGCCATCGGGCTGCGGCAAATGTTCCCATGGCAGATAAAAAGCACTTTCGTCATACCAAAATATTTCCTTATATCGTATCATTTTGAATTTTGCACACATGCGTGCAAAATTCAGTTCTGCTTCAAGAACTCCCGCAGCACATCCTCTGGGCAGGGTGTATGGTTCGGGTACTTTTCCCGCAGCGGTGCGGCGGCACCATCCATAATGTAGGGCACACCCACAATGTCCAGCATCGACACATCGTTATAATTGTCGCCAAAAGCCATCACATCGGCAAGGGCGATGTCCAGAGTTTTGCAGATGCTGCTCACACCAATGCCCTTGTTGGCAAAGGTGGTATCGATCCAGAACGGCCCTGCCACGGCGCAGTTCGCCTCTTTCCATCGTGGGACAAACCGTTCCGTGTAAGATTCTACGCCTTCGTGCAGATACACCGATACTTTTGTGATCTCCTCCGGCACCTCAGACGGGTCATGGATGATCTGATAATTGTTCCCGATGAACTGAATACGCTTGAGCATTCCCATGACCCCGCTCCATCAGGGTATGCAGTGTTCTGGCCGGAGAGCATCACCTCGCCCTGCCCCTCGCTGCGGGTCCACATATCGTTGGCAATCTCCTCTGCCAGTGCCCGCGGCATGGGATTTTTGGCGATGCACTGTTCTTCCTGAAAAATTGTGCCGCCGTTTTCACAGATAAACACACAGCAGTCCGCCACCGGTGCAAAGAGCTTGCGCAGGCTGGTATACTGCCGCCCGGAGGCCGGGCAGAACCAGATGCCCCGCTGATGCAGCGCCCGGATCTGTTCGAATATCTCGCTCTCCAGTTCCTTTTTGTGCCGTATTGCAGCAGCGTACCGTCAATGTCGCTGCAAATCAGTTTGATTGACATTTTCCGTCCTCATTTTTCAAGATAATTTTAGGCAATTCCCCGGCATCCAGAACACGGATGCCTTCGTCCATCAGCATCTTGGCAAAAAAAACGCCCTGTCCGGGAATCTTTGTCCCGGAAAACGTTCCATCGTAAATTTCCTTCACGCCGCAGCTGCTGGGGGCTGCGGGATTGCAGGATGGCAAGCTCCACCCCATTTTCTTTTTGCGATGGCAAGGGCCTTGGCTGCGCCCGCTCGGAACTCCCGGTCCACATTGATGCCCTCTTTGTTCGTGACAACGCCCTGCGCGATTTCCGTCCGGGCACCGCGGTGTGGGCAGGCCGCCCAGCACCTCCGGGCAGACCGGAACCACCTGATGCCCCCGCGCAAAATCGCAAACCGCCTGATTGTAATTGTTTCCGCCGCTGTATTTGCAGTTTTCGCCCAGCAGGCAGGCGCTGACCAGAATCTTCATTGTTGCGCGCTCCGTTTTTCAGATACTGAATCTTTTCCCTATTCTACCACGATTTTGGGCATTGAAAAAGAGGATTCTGCTTTTTCCTATCCCCATACCGTGAGGTCCGCCGTAATCTTTTCTAATTCCTGTGCAAGAAACGTCAGTCTTTCCCTCAGATGGTTGTTATGCGGTGCATCTCCGTTCAGCAGATAGTCCGTTCTGACATTCAGGCAGGACGAAAGATCCTGCAGCAACTCAATCGAGCAGCAGCGGCTTACCGTTTCAACTTTTGCAAGATGGTTCGCACTAACGTTCAGCATTATACTCAACTGTTCCTGTGTAATCCCCTTCTTTTTCCGCAAATCGCGGATACGTCCGCCGAATTCTTTTTTTGCATCAAATCGCATTGTTCAATCCTTTCCTTTGCGCCGAAAACACAAACAGGCCGAGACTCCTTTTCCGAGTCCCGGCCTGTTTTCAGCTTGAAAAATGCACAATGACCGCGGCTCGATGGAGCTGCTCTTGTGAGCAGCTCACGGAGTATTATCAGCCTTTAATGCATTTCAGGCAATTTTCCCTCTTGCACAATTGAAACCTGTGCCATGGCGATATTATAGCAAGTGTTTTCATCACTGTACCCTCCCAGTAGCCATCCTGACGGTTGGTTGCACCGAGAACTTTTGCATAAGCAGCCCCGACTGAGGGCTTTTTTCTGCGATTACTAAGCGATAAGACAATAAGCATCAACTCCTAACTTTTTATAATGCGATTAAAACATCCAGATGTACTTGAAAAAGCAAATCTTTCGGCTACAATGGAATTGTAAGTAAAATTAGCCGACATCGGAAGCAGGTGATCAATATGAGTTACATTACAAGAAGTCTTGAGAAAGTTGTTCAGCAGGTCACGCAGGAATACCCGGTTGTGCTCGTGACCGGTCCCCGGCAGGTAGAAAAAAACTATGCTGCAAAAGCTCATGGAAGGAACTTCCCGTGGATATGTTTCACTGGACGATTTGAATGATCGAGCACTCGCAAAAAATGATCCGGAATTGTTTTTGCAGCTGCATAAGCCGCCGGTTCTGATTGATGAGGTTCAATATGCACCGGAACTATTTACCTATATCAAAGTCTATGCAGATACTCACCATGAGCCGGGTGCCTTTTGGCTGACCGGGTCACAGGTGTTCAAGCTGATGCACGGGGTACAGGAATCACTTGCCGGGGCGTGTTGCAGTGCTGTCAATGACTTCTCTTTCGCAGTCAGAAATAAACGGTGCAGATACCGAGCCTTTCCGTGTGGATTTGGACGCTCTGCTGAACCGCGAGGAAAAAGCTGTGCCCGCAGATACCAAAGATATCTTTGAGCGTATCTATCGGGGCTCCATGCCCGCTATTGCAAGCGGAAAAAATACCAACAGCCAGATTTTTTACAGCAGCTACCTTTCTACCTATATTGAACGCGACGTAAAAGAGCTTTCAGATGCCATCGATGCGCTGAAATTTCTGCGTTTCATGACAGCGGTTGCAGCGCGCTGCTCCCAGATGCTGAATGTTGCCGAAATTGCACAGGATGCGGACATCAATCAGAAGCAGGCAAAAGATTGGCTGCACATTCTGGAAACACTGGGTATCATCTTCTATCTGCACCCCTATTCCAATAACCTTCTGAAGCGTTTGGTAAAAACCCCAAAGCTCTATTTTTATGATACGGGATTGGTCTGCTATCTGACCAAGTGGAGCAGTGCAGAGGTTCTGGAGTATGGTGCCATGAACGGTGCAATCCTCGAAAACTATGTTGTTTCCGAAATTGCGAAGACCTATCTGAATACCGGCAGTGAGCCGTTTTTGTACTACTACCGCGACAAAGATGCAAAAGAGATTGATATTGTTCTGGAGCAGGATGGTGTTCTGAATCCCATCGAAATCAAAAAGACCTCGAATCCCGGCACCGAATTGACGAAGGTGTTCTCTTTGCTGGACAAAGCCTCTGTCCCACGCGGGAAAGGTGCTATCGTCTGCATGAAGCCAAAAGTCGGCATCATAGATCGAGATAACTATATCGTTCCGATTTGGATTATCTGAATGGTGTCTTCCTCATCCGGGCAGACCCGGAGCAGCAAGTCCACCTCCAACGATTGCATAAAATACGCTTCCAGCCGTGTGCGCTCATCCGGTTCGTCCTCCGCATCGGAAGAGAAAGGATCAGGTTCACTCCCCTCGGTTTTTATTCCACTCTGTCTTATTTCCTCGTTGTTTTGCCGCATCCTGTTCCCCGGAATCAGCGTTACCGGAATCGTTCTTATCACGATTGCGGTATCGTTGGTCTGCAAAGTTTTGACGTAAATCAGATCGGGTTTTCCCAGCCCGCGCCGTTTGCGCTCAATCAGACCAAACTTTTCCAATTCCCGGAACAGTTTGGTTGCCTTGTTGTCTGCGCAGCCCAGTGCATCCATCACTTCCTGCACAGGAAAAATGATATACACCCTTCCCTGCTCATCCAGCCATCCGTTTTTCACCGACAGGCTCATGCGGTCCAACAGGATGCCGTACAGCGTTTTGGCATCGGTGGACAGGTCCTTGAATTTTATGTCCCGGAATAAAATTTTGGGCACCCGGAAATACGAGAACATCTCGCCCGACTGCCCATAGAAATAGTCAAACATCCTGACTTCCTCGCTTGTTCTGCCTTGTCACATCCTTGACACCTCCGTTCGTAGTATGATGAAATATGTATGACTATCGTTATTTTTCTTTTACAAAGATGGCCTGCCATGCTACAATAGCCGCATCTACGGTCACCGGACAACAGGAAAGGAGTATCTTATGGCCAAAACTGCCGACACCATTGCCATCTATTCCCGCAAATCCCGCTACACCGGCAAGGGCGAAAGTATCGGAAATCAGATCGACCTCTGCCGCGAATATATCCGCACCCACTACGGCGATGCCGCTGCGGAACATGCCGTTGTCTTTGAGGACGAGGGCTTTTCCGGCGGCAACCTGAACCGCCCGGATTTCAAAAAGATGATGACGGCGGCCAAGGACCGGAAATTCAAGGCCATTGTGGTCTACCGTCTGGACCGCATCAGCCGCAACATCAGCGACTTTTCCAGCCTGATTGAAGAACTGGGACGGCTGGGCATCGACTTTGTGTCCATCCGGGAAAGTTTTGACACGTCCAGCCCCATGGGCCGCGCGATGATGTACATCGCATCGGTGTGTTCAGTCAGCTGGAACGTGAGACCATCGCGGAGCGCATCCGGGACAACATGCATGAACTGGCAAAGACCGGGCGCTGGCTGGGCGGCACCACCCCCACGGGATACGCCTCCGAGAGCGTCAAGAGCATCACGGTGGACGGCAAGACCAAAAAGGCTTGCAAGCTGAAGCTGCTGCCGGATGAGGCAGCGATCATCTACAAAATTTTCGACCTCTACGAGCAGTACGATTCTCTGACCATGACCGAGACCGAGCTGCTGCGGCAGGGCATCAAAACAAAAACCGGGCGTTCATTCACCCGGTTTTCCATCAAGTCGATTTTGCAGAATCCTGTCTACCTGATTGCAGACAAGGACGCCTATCAGTATTTTGTGGACAATGAGGCAGAACTGTTCGCCCCGGAGTCCGATTTCGACGGTGTGCGCGGCGTGCTGGCCTACAACCGCAGCGATCAGGAAAAAGGCCGTGCTACGGTCTACAATCCCATCAGCGAATGGATCGTTTCGGTGGGCGAACACCCCGGCATCATCTCCTCGAACCGGTGGATTCGGGTGCAGGAATCGCTGGAGCGGAACAAATCCAAGTCCTACCACAAGTCCCGCGGCAACGAAGCCCTGCTCACCGGCCTGCTGTGGTGCTCCTGCGGCAGCCGGATGTACCCGAAAGTCACCGGGCGCAAAACTGCCGACGGGCAGGTGGTCTTTCCCCTATATGTGCAAACTGAAGGAGCGCAGCCGGAGAGAGTTATGTAATGTCCGGAATGCCAACGGCAATTTGCTGGATACTGCCATCTGCGAACAGGTCAAGCACCTTGCCGACCATTCCAGCGACTTTATGAAGCAGTTGGAAAAGGCAAAGTCCGCCCACGCAGGCAACCGCTCCGAGTTTGAGACCAAGCTTTCCACCCTGCGCAAAGAGCAGGCCGAGACGCGGCGGAAGATCAATGCACTGATCGATTCGCTGGCTGACTTCAGCGACAGCACCGCTGCTGTCCACCTGAAAAAAGCGCATCGAGGAACTGAATGCACAGGATGCCGCCCTGAGCTCCCGCATCCGGGAATTGGAAAGCCTCACCGACAGCGGTGTTCTGGGCGGCATCGAGTTTGACGTGATGCGGCAGCTGCTGACTGTGTTCCACGACAACATCGACGACATGACCGTGACGCAGAAGCGTGCTGCCATCCGCACGGTGGTGCGCAAGGTGGTGTGGGACGGCAAGGTGGCGCATGTGGTGCTCTTCGGTTCACCGGAGGATGAAATCGACTGGACCACCTTCCCGGTAGACCCGGAAGAGGATGAGAACGACCCCGAGGGCGGTGGAGATGGTTCCGATTCTCCGTCCGGCGTTCGCTCGGGTGAGGATAGCATTCTCAATGCATCTGCTGGCATAGGTCGCAAACCGCGCCTTGCGGGTGGTGTCAAAGGTATCCACGGCCTTCATCAGCCCAATGGTTCCAATTGAGATCAGGTCCTCCTGGTCGCCGGGCTGGGCGTAGTATTTTTTTTTTTTTTTTGCCACATGGGCCACCAGCCGCAGGTTGTGCCGGATGATCTTTTCCCGCGCACTCCTGTCCCCCGCCCGCAGAGCCGCAAAGGTTTCGATCTCCTCCCGTGCACTGAGCGGCTTTGGGAAACTCCCCGCTTCCAGATGCAGCGCCAGCACCAGAAATTTTGTAGCGAAAAATTGCAGCAGCGTTAATAGCATACACAGCACCCCCTGGTGCTACTGTATGCTGTTGGAAGATCACAAAGTATTCCTCCGAATCCGGAGCGCAGGGATGGCATTCTGCAATTTTCCTGCGGGTTCGTTCGTATTAAGGATAAGGGACCGAATTTTGTTGGTAAAACGGAGGAACCATTATGGCAATCTTTGAAAAGACCATTCAAAACAAGAAATTTGATCAGCTGCTCTGGAAGTTGGAAAACGAAATTCCGGCCAGCAGCTGGTCGGCAGAGCTGGAAGCCGGAAGTGATTTCAAAGAGGGCGATGCCCGGTGCAGCGTCCGCGTCTTTGAACGGTACAGCGTGATGGGCGGTAATCGCCTGAGTCTGACGCTGACCATGTTTCAGAACGGGGACAGCCCGATCCGGTTATCCGCCATCACCGCAGGCGGCAGTCAGGCGGTGTTCTTCAAAGTGAACACCCTTGGAGAGGAATCCTTTTTGGAGGACGTAAAGGGACTGCTGGAAGAAATTTTGGAGGAGTAAGATGTTTTTCGCTGGATTTGATCTGTTGTTCAGCATCCTGTTTCCCATCCTGTTCCTTGTGGTTCTGGGCATGATCCTGTATGCCATCATCGGAAATATCTGCACCTGGAATAAAAACAACCATTCGCCGCGGCTCACCGTTCCGGCAGCGGTGGGGGCAAAGCGCACGGAGGTCTCTCATCACCACACGGACAACACGATGATGCATACGTTTACCACCTATTATGTGACCTTTCAGGTGGAAAGCGGCGACCGCATGGAGCTTACCGTAAGTGGTTCGGACTACGGAAATGCTTGTGGAGGGCGACATTGGAAAGCTGAGTTTTCAAGGCACCCGCTATCTTGGGTTCCAGCGGAACTGAGTGTTTCTGCACTGCTGCCCAACTGGATGAATCGTAAGTTGAACAAGGCAGGATTACACAAAAAACATCTGCTGCCCCTTTGCCGGACGTAACAGCCTCCGGCACGGGACAGCAGATGTTTTCCTTTTTACGATGCAGTCAGATTCACTCCGCAATGGGCATGGTCTGGTAGAACCAGTCCTCAATGGCCTTGCGGGTCCGGGCGAAGAACTGCTTCACCGGGCAGGCAGCGTCGCGGGCTTCCTGCTCCAGATCCGTACCTGCGGGGAAATTGCGGATGACGGTATAAGCCACCGACTGCGGCGGCAGCGACATCATCACGGCAGGGTCGTGCACCACACAGATCTGCTCCCCTACTGCGAGAGTAGCAGGGTCAGAGGTGGTCTTTTTCGTCATGGTCCTGCCACTGGGTGCGCTCAGTGATCACCATTTCATAGGTCTCCTGCCCCTCTGCGGTCACCAGTACAGACTCCACCGTACCGTCCGCAGCGCGGCTGATCTCTTCCACCGTACCATAGTAGTAGAGCCGCTCCGAAAACAGTGCCGAGGCAGCGGGCAGTGCACTGACACTGAGCAGCAGCACTGCAAGCAGACAAAAAAAGAACGAGCGATAGGTCTTTTTTCATAAGAAGCCTCCATTTTTCATGTTGAAGCGGAGCACCCGCCGCATGGCGCTCTCGGATGCCTTATTCTAACACAACTCTTGTCGGATTTCTATATCCAGGTTTAACCGGCGGAAAAATATCGCAAAAGGCATCGCGTCATAACCCTCTCAGTCATCGCTGCGCGATGCCAGCTCCCCCCGAGGGGGGGAGCTTTATTTGTGCTGACCGGAAAATGCAAAAAAGCTCCCCCTTTCGGGGGGCTGGCAAAGCCGTCAAGGCTTTGCCTGAGAGGGGTGAAAAAAAGCAAGCCCGGAAGGCACACAGACCTTCCGGGCTTGCACTTTTGACGATGCGCTGTGCGCATCTCAGACTACTTTTTACAGCTGGCAGGCGGTATCGTAGCCGGTACGGATGGCGTTGGAGATATCTGCAGCCTTGCCTGCGGCATCGCCGATGGCATACACCGGGATATTGGCATTTTCCAGCGCAGCAGCGTCAAACTCATTGGAGCGTGCGCCCATAGCCAGCACGATGTAATCGCAGGGGATGGTCACCTCTGCGCCGTCCTTGTTCTCACAGACAACGGCATCCATGCGGAATTCCTTGACCTTGTGGCCGGGGTACTGCTCCACACCGTAGGTCTTGTAGTTTTCCAGCAGGGTAGGCAGAATGGTGGTGCTCTCGCCTGCTGCGATCTTGTCCATCATCTCGATGACAGACACCTTGCAGCCCCGGGCAGCCAGATACTCTGCGGTCTCGCAGCCCACCATGCCGCCGCCGATGACAGCCACGGTGCCGTAGACCTGCTGCTCACCGGCCAGCACCTTCCAGGCATCGGCCACGTTCACGCTGTCAATGCCGGGGATGCGGGGTGCGGCGCTGTGGGCACCCACAGCGTTGATGACAGCCTCAAAACCGGCCTCCTTCAGCTGCTCTGCCGTGCGGGTCTGTCCCATGCACAGGTGCACCCCGGCATTGCAGACCGCGCGGATCAAATCCTGTGCGGCGCGGCGCATCTCCTCCTTGCGGGGAGGCACGCAGGCGATGTTCAGCTGACCGCCCAGAGATGTGGTCTTTTCAAACAGGGTCACGTCGTGACCGCGCAGGGCTGCCACACGGGCAGCTTCCAGACCGGCAGGGCCGCCGCCCAGAACAGCCACCTTCTTTTTCTGTGCGGCAGGCTGGATGCTGCGGCTGTTCTCATAGCCATTTTCGGCATTGAGCACGCAGGACAGGAACTGGCGGTTCTGGATGGCATCGGTGCAGCCCTTGTTGCAGCTGATGCAGCGGCGAATATCGCAGGCCTTACCGGCAGCGATCTCTCTTGCGCCCCAATCAGGGTCTGCCAGCAGCGGACGGCCAATAGCCACCATATCAGCCATGCCGCTCTCGATGACACGCTCTGCCATCTCGGCATCCACGATACGGCCCACGGCGCTGACCGGCACGTTGACAGCCTTTTTGATGGCCCCGGCGATCCTGACAAAGAAGCCGTAGGGCTGCACACCCATGGGAGGAATGGTATCGGCCATGTTGCCGGTGTGGTTGGCCTGGGCAACGTGGAACATATCCACACCGTCCTCCACCAGCCACTGGGCAAACTGCACCGCATCGGCCTCGTCGATGCCGCCCTTACCGCGCTGCGGGTGACAATGGACAGCTTGTAGTCAATGATCATCCCCGGCACAGCCTTTGCGGATGGCCCGGGTCAGCATCCGGGCAAAGCGAACCCGGTTCTCCAGACTGCCGCCGAACTTGTCGGTGCGGTGGTTCATCCGGGTGGAGCACAGGCAGCCGTTCAGGCGGTCGCCGTGGATCTGGATGACGTCCACACCGGCCTTCTGTGCACGCACTGCGCAGGCGCACATCTTATCGATGATGGACATCAGCATCTCCTCGCTGGCCTCATCGGTAAAGAACATCATGTCGTGGTGCAGGCGCTGACGCATCTCGTCAAACTTCTTCTGCATGAACAGGCTGTTGATGGCGTCCCACATCGTACTCCGGGTGGAAGATCTGGATGCCCAGCTTGGTGCCGTAAGCGTGCACGCTGTCGGCCAGCTCCTTGAAGGCAGGGATCTGGCTGTCGTCAAACAGCTTGGGGGTGGGAGAAAAGCTGTTGATGGGTGCCACATCGCCCAGAACGATGTAACCCACACCGCCCTTTGCCAGACGGGTGTAAAAGCCCATGTCCTGCTCGCTGATCATGCCGTTCTTCTCGTAGCCAGTGGTCAGCGGGGGAACATGATGCGGTTCTTAAAGGTCTGTCCGCCCACTACAATGGGCTGCAGGATCATGTTTTCCATACAAATGCCTCCTTACCAGATGTGCTTTGATGAATGCGGCGGTCTTTTCCTCCACGGCGGCACGAGCGGTCAGCGTGGCAAAGTTGTGTCCGCCGCCTGCAATGGTATCCACCTCGGGTGCGGTGTACCCCTCGGCATAGCGGCTGCAGGTGCCCTCGTCCACCAGACGGTCATCGTCGGCCCGCAGCAGAAGCACCGGGCCGTTGTAGCCCTTGGCCTCGGTAAAGGGATCGGGGGTGCTTGGCCATCTCATAATTGAAGGCCATCTTGTAGCACAGACCCTCCATGTCGGCGTAGTCCTTGCCGGTCTGGGGTCACACCGTCGGCGCGCTGGGCGCAGCCGAACCACATCCCTGCGCCCGGGCACAGCAGGATCAGGCCGTGGGGCTGGATCACCGGAGCGCAGGAGGCGGCAATGTAGCCGCCCATGCTCTGGCCGGAGAGGAACATCTTTTCGCTGTCCACATAGGGCTGCTGGGCTGCCCATGCAAAGATATCCTGTGCATCGGTGTGCAGGCCCATCGAAGCTCATATCCTCGAACTCGCCGTCGCTCTCGCCGTTGCCGTAGAAATCAAACCGGGCGCTGCCGATGCCCTGCGCTGCCAGAGCGCGGGACAGGTGGGTGTACATGGATTTGTAGCCGCTGCAGCTGCCGGCAAAGCCGTGCAGATGCACCACAAAGGGCACCTTGCCCTCCGTATCAGGCAGGGTCACGATGCCGCGCAGGGTGTGACCATTACGGTTTTGAAACTGGACCTGTAAAATCTTCATTTACTTGCTCTCCTTTGCGGCACGGCGGCTCTTCAGCTCGGTCAGCATCTCAGCAGTCTTCTGCTTGGTCAGGGGGTAGACGAAGAACAGGATGGCAACTGCAATGCCGTAGCCCAGGAAGTAGATGCCGGTGTAGCTCTTCCAGATGGCGTTCACAACGCCTGCGGTCTGCACAGCGCCTGCGGTAACGTTGTAGCCGATGGCACCCAGCACAAAGCTGGACAGGCTGCCGGAAATGGCGCTTGCACGAGCTTGCGGAAGAAGGAGTAGGTGGAGTAGACGATGCCCTCGTTGCGCTCGCCGGTCTGCAGCTCATGGTAGTCGATGGCGTCGTTAACCATGGCCCAGATCAGCACCTGCATACCGGAAGCGCCCAGGTAGCAGATGCCGTTGATAACGATGAAAGCCACGGGGTTATGGATGGGGAAGAAGAACAGGATGCCGAACACGACGGCAGCAAAGCCTGCGCCCATGCAGCACCACTCCTTCTTGCCGAGCTTGTTGGCCAGAGGCTGGGTGATGGCAAAGGACAGCACCGCGTACAGAACGCTCAGCATACCGGAGACAGCCTGAATTTTAACGTTGCCGAAGAAATCCTTGTACAGGTAGGTGTTCAGGCCGTTGACCACGGATGCGCCGATCATGCCGGTCAGGCTGAAGAACATCACGCCCAGCAGGGCTTTGTTGTGGGAGATCTCTTTGAGAACGTGCAGGTAGTTCAGCTTTTCGCCCTGCGGACGCTCAGGCCACTTCCACACGCTCCTTGCACCACACGCAGGTGATCTGCAGGCACAGCAGGCCCAGCATGGCGCAGATGCAGGCCAGCATCAGGGGAAGCGGCCAGCCACAGGCTGGTTGTCCACATACAGGAACAGGGGGCCGACCATGACCATGACGGTCATAAAGATGGTGCCGCCCAGGCTGCGGTAACGGGACAGAGCGGTGCGCTGGCTCACATCATCGGTCATCACGCTGGACAGGGTGCCGAAGGGCACGTTGACGCAGGTGTACAGTGCCTCATACAGCACATAGGTGATGAACATGTAAGCCAGACGCAGACCGTAGCTGATGTTGCCCACATTGACAAAGGCCAGCACACACAGCACTGCCATGGGGAACGAGAAAGCGCGGATCCACGGGATGAACTTGCCGCCCTTGGTGGCCTTGCGGGAGTCCACGATCGCGCCGATGATGGGGTCGTTCACGGCGTCCCAGATCTTGGTGACCAGCAGCAGGATACCCACATGGAAGGGGTTGACCTGCAGGATCAGGGGTGTAGAAGATCGACAGGTACATTGCACGGAACTGCTCAGTACAACAGCAGCCCAGATCGCCCAGAGTATAGCCGAGCTTATCCCTCATGGAGAAGGGACGAACGGTCTTTTTCTGGTCCATTGCGTTTTATCCTCCTTAAAAAACAGATGAAACCACGAGGCTTTTCACACAAGCCTCTTCTCTTCGATTGCATTATACGTTAATTTTGCGTCAAAGCATATCCAAAAATTGATTGAAAACTATCTGAAATTGATGTACTATACAATTATGACAGTTGTACTTTTCAGTTGTGTACAACAAACTGTCGCATCTGACAGTTTCACGGAGGGAATTTTGGTGAATTATACAGCCAAACGTTATCTTTTTTGAACAAAGCACGGTTCGGGAATTCTTTTCCGGCGCGTATTACGACCTGTTTCTGGTCATGCGGGGCAGCGGTGTGTTCCGGTGCAGCGAGGTGGTGCTGCCTGCCCAGCAGCAGAATCTGATCATCCTCAAGCCCGGGCAGGGCGGCAGACTGGAATATGCCGGAACCTACGGCCCGCTGGAGATCATCCGGGTGCAGTTGTCTCCCCCAGATGCTGGCGCAGCTGTCGGATGAGGACACTGACTTTGAAAAAAGCTTCAACGTGGTGCCCTTCCGGCAGGTGGCTGTCCGGCCGGACAGCCAGATCTATATGCTGCTGAAGAATCTTGCCCGGAAGCTGCTGGTGCTCCCCCAGGAGAGCAGCCAGTTCGGCGCGGCGGCGTTCGAGCACGGCATCCTGCAGATGTTCGTGGTGCTGGCACTGCGTGCCTGCATCCATGCCGAATTCCACACCGCTTCGGTCAGCCGCCACCACCTGATGCTGGATGAGGTATTCCTGTTTATTCAGTCGCACCTCACCGAGGAACTGACGTTGGAGCGTCTGGAAAAGGAGTTTTTCGTCTCCCGGGAGCATATTGCTCGGGAATTCAAACGCCAGACCGGCCCCAGACCGTGCACCGCTACATCGTAAAGGCGCGGCTGGACCGCTGCTGTGCCCTCATTGAGCAGGGCCTGCCCATCACCGAGGTGTACAAGACCAGCGGCTTCGGGGGCTACAACCACTTTTTCCGCGCCTTTAAAAAGGAGTACGGTATGACCCCCAAGGAATATTTCAGCACCACCCGGCAGGATGCCCGGGGATGAGCCTTTGCAAAAGAAGTCCCGGCTGCAATTTTTGTGCAGGCTGAAACGTATCCTGTATAAAACGGCAGCTGCCGTTTTTCAACGAACGATCTCCATTACAGACAGGAGGAAAGCTCTATGAAATTTTCTGCTGATTATCGTGCCCTTGCGCTGGATGCCCTGCGCGGCAGATGGAAGACAGCTGTTCTGGCCGGACTGATCGCCAGTTTGCTGAGCGCCAACATCGTGAGCAGCTCAGACAGGGTCATCTCCAACATGAGCCAGAACGCCAACGGCGACACCCCGGGGTTTGCCGGGCTGTTTTTTCCACCGGCAGCGGCGGCGTGCTGGCGGTTCTCGTGATCTGCATCCTAGCCTGGGCAGTGTTCACCCTCATCGTGGGCGGTGCGGCGCGGCTGGGCTACGCCCGGTTCAACCTGAACCTTGCAGACGGCAGGGACGCTGCCCTCTCCGACCTCGCTTCCCAGAAGCACCGCCTGTGGGACGGCTTCTGCATGAATTTCCTGCAGGGGCTTTATGTGGCGCTCTGGTCGCTGCTGCTGTTCATCCCCGGCGTGGTAAAAGCCTACAGCTATGCCATGACCCCCTATATCATGGCCGAGCACCCCGGCCTGACGGCCAACGAAGCCATCACTGAATCCCGGCGCATCATGGACGGCAACAAGTGGCGGCTGTTCTGCCTCGATCTCAGCTTTCTGGGCTGGGAGCTGCTCTGCACCCTGCCCATGCTGATTGGTTTCTCTCTCGTCTTTGCCTTCACCCGCTCGGCGGATACGGTCCTTGTTCCGCTGATCCTGCTGTCCATCCCGCTGAGCGCCGGCTTTTTCTTTCTGCACCCCTACGAGGAAGCGGCCTGGGCGATCTTTTACCGGGATATCACCGCCGCACCTTCTGACACCGAGGAAATCTGAGAATGAAACACACCGCCTGCTATCACCTGCCCGGACTGTTCGAGTTCTACGAGCTCTACCGCCTGTTTCTGCCGCTGTTTTTTGAGCACCGGGAGTATTTTTATGACTGGTGCGGCATTGGCTCGATCTACGGCGCGCCGGCGGGATGCATCTGGGGCGGGGGCCGCGTGGAGGCCGGGGAGCACTCCCCCGCCGAAGTTCTGGCCCTGACCCAGGAATACGGCATCTCTGCCCGGCTCACATTCAGCAATTCCCTGCTCCGCCCGGAGCACCTCTCAGACCGGAAATGCAACGCAGTGTGTCAGCAGTTTGCCCAGCGGGGCACTGTGCAGAATGGGGTCATCGTTCACGCCGAGCTGCTTTTGAACTACCTGCAGCAGCATTACCCGGAGCTTTATCTCGTATCCTCCACCACCAAGGTCCTGACGGATCTTCAGGCGTTTCAGGCAGAGGTCCGGCGGCCGGAGTTCCGGTATGTCGTGCCGGACTTCCGGCTGAACAAGGCCCTCGATGCCCTGGATACGCTCTCCCCAGCCCGAAAAGGACAAGGTGGAGTTCCTCTGCAATGAGTGCTGCTATTTCGGATGCACGGAACGCAGAGCCTGCTATGAGGCCGTCAGCCGCAAAAATCTGGGAGAGGTCTGCGAACATCGGTGCACTGCCCCCGGCGCGCAGGAGGGCTACCGCTTCTCCAAGGCGATGGAAAACCCCGGGTTCATCGGCACTGCGGACATCCGGGAGCGCTATCTGCCGTTGGGTTTTTCCAATTTCAAGCTGGAAGGGCGCGGCCTGGGCAGCGCGCTGGTGCTGGAATTTCTGCTCTATTATCTGACCCGGCCGGAGTATCAGATCCACGTCCGGGAGGCGATCTATCTGGACAACATGCTGGACCTCTTTTTAAGGGTTGCGCCACCGGCGCAGTGTGGTATAATCAGCATAACAGAGCACCCGCATGCGGCGCTCTGTTCCGTCCAATCCAAGTCAGGAGGAGATCGTTATGGAATTCACTCAGCTTATTGCACAGCGGTATTCCTGCAAAAATTTTGGTGCAGGCAGGGTAGACGCTGCAGCACTCCACACCATTCTGGAAGCCGGTCGGCTGGCACCTACCGCCAAGAACACCCAGGAACAGCGCATCTACGTCGTTCAGTCCGAAGAGGGGCTGGCAAAGATCGATGCTGCCACTCCCTGCCGCTACGGTGCCCCCGTCTGTCTGGTGGTCGCCTATGACAAGAACCACACCTTTACTTACCCCGGCGAGCGGATGCACTCCGGCATGGAGGATGCCGCCATCGTGGCCACCCACCTGCTGCTGGCCGCCACCAATGCCGCGGTAGATAGCTGCTGGATCAACTTTTTTTGACCCGGACAAGCTGGCAAAAGCGCTGGAGTCTGCCCGAAAACGAGGAGATCGTGATGCTCCTTGATCTGGGCCACGCTGCCGAGGGTGCAGGTCCCCTGCCCAACCACAGCTCCCGCAAGCCTCTGTCCGAAACCGTCACGTTCCTGTAACCATCACAGGGATGCAAAAAAGCCCCCCGCACGTTGGTTTTCCGGCCAACATGCGGGGGCTTGTGTTTTATTCCAGTTTTCAGTTCTGCGGGTGGACGATATTCCGCCAGTCCAGATCGCCCCGCTCCAGGCCGTGGATGAGGACCTCTGCTGTGGCGATGTTGGTGGCCAGCGGGATGTTATGCACATCACACAGGCGCAGCAGGGTCATCTCGTTGGGTTCGCTGGGCTTTGCGTTGATCGGATCGCGGAAGAACAGGAGCAGATCGACCTCATTGCAGGCAATGCGGGATGCGATCTGCTGATCACCGCCCTGAACACCTGCCAGAAAGCGCTGGATCTGCAGACCCGTTGCCTCGGAGATCAGCTTGCCGGTGGTGGTGTGCCCGTAGCCACCAATTTATGCTGGCTCAAAATCCGGCAATACGCCGTACAGAACTGAACCATCAGCTCTTTTTTGGAGTCATGCGCAATCAGTGCAATCGTCATCGGTCAACCTCTCCTTTGTTTTTGCCAGTGGGCATTTTCTTGCATATATCATAGTATCACAGTTTCCGTTCTTTTTACAACCGTTTTTTAGACAAACTTCATACTTTTTTCGGAAAAAAGCGCCAGAATTGACCAAAAGCAGTGTTTCAGCGTTTTATCCTTCTTCAATTGTCTAAAGCATCCTGCCCGGCAGGTGCGGTCTCCCTGAGCAGCATCCGTAGTGCCTGCGGCGGGGTCTGTGGCCGTATCTGCTGCCGTATCCGTGCCGGTTTCGGTCTGGGCGGGGGCAGTCTGGGCAGCGGGGGTGGTGTCCGTGGTGTCGGTCGCATCCGCAGGGGTGTCGTCCTCCACGGTCAGGGTGCCGTTCTGGGCGGCGAACCAGGCGTTGAAGATATCCGCCACCAGGTTGCCCGCGCGGGCGCCGCCGCCGCCGTACTCCACCACGATGCCGATGGCAATCTGGGGGTCCTCCGCCGGGCCGTAGGCGATCATCGTGGTATTGGTGTAGTGCTTGCGGGTGCTGCCGACGTAGTACGTCTCGCTGCGCTGAGGGGTGCCGGTCTTGCAGGCGATGGTATAGGGGTAGCTGGCCAGCACCGGGATGGTCTGGGACACGCCGATCATGCCCTGCCGCACGAGGTCGAAGGTGTCGCCCCGGTCCTCGATGACGTCCATCACCTCGGGCTGGGTCTCCTGCAGGACTTTGCCGGTGTTGGTGTCGAGGATGGCCTTGACGAAGTGGGTGCGGTAGCGGGTGCCCCGGTTGGCGATGGTGGCCGCGTAGGTGGCCAGCTGCACCGGGCTGACCACGGTGTTGCCCTGACCGATGGCGGCCTGGACGTCCAGCGACTCGATATAGTTGGAGTCGGTCTTGCTGGTCAGGTGGCCCAGCGCCTCGCTGACCTCCACGCCGGTGCGCACACCCATGCCCAGCTTGTAGGCGTAGGCGTCGTAGACGTCACTGGTCACCCGGCGGCCCACATCGTAGAAGAAGATGTTGCAGCTCCACTTGATGGCGGTGATCACGTCGATGTTGCCGCTGTGGCCGTGGCGGGTACACTTGGGGTGGTAGTCGCTGTAATAATTGTACACGCCGTTGCAGTATACCGTGGAATACCGGTTGATGACGCCGGTGTCCAGCGCGGCCACCGCCACCGCGGGCTTGAAGGTAGAGCCCGGCGTATACAGGCCCTGCAATGCGCGGTTGAACAGCGGCAGGCTCCGGTCGGAGCTGTACTCGCTGTAGTTAGCGGCATAGAGGTTCTGGTCATAGCTGGGATAGTTGGAAGCAGCCAGCACACTGCCGTCCTTCACGTCCAGCACCACCACCGCACCGGCGGCAGCTTTCATGGTGCCGGTGTTGTAGACCCGGTTGATCATGTCAATGTTCTCGGCCAGTGCCTTGTCCACCGCCTTCTGGAACCGGCTGTCGATGGTCAGCTGCACGGTGTGGCCCGGCTCCGGCACCGTGGTCATGGCCGTATCCACAATGACCCCATCGGAGTTGCGGGTGATGGTCTCAACGCCATCCTTGCCCCGCAGCTCGTCCTCATAGACGGATTCCAGGCCCGACATGCCGATGATGTCGTTCATGTTGTAGCCTTTTTTCGCGCAGGGGGTAGGTGGTCTGGCCGTTCTCGTCGGTCACCTTCCACTTTTCAGCGGTGATCTTGCCCACCCGGCCCAGCACATGGGGCAGCACCGTGGATTGCTCATAGCTGCGGGTACTCGTTTCCACGATCTCCACGCCCGGCAGCGAGAGGCTGTGCTCCTTGATGGTCGCCACGGTGGCCTCGCTGACGTTTTCCGCCATGATAAAGTTGTTCACATTGGAGAACGCCTGCAGCTGCATCTCGTAATGGATACCGCCCAGCGTGCGCTGCCAGCTCAGCGGATAGCTGGCAAGGTCGTAGTCCTCCACCAGCTTCTCCATCACATCATTGGCCGTTGCATACTGCTGTAAACCAAGATTGTCCTTCATGGCGGCAAGGGCTTTCTGATCCCTGGTGCTGCCCTCTTCGGCGGTAAAGGTATAATTGCCCCCTGCATCCGGCTGGCTGATGAGCAGAGTATCGTTCCAGCTCTCACCGTTGGCACGCAGCAGCTCGACGATCTTCTGGAGCATCCCGTCCAGATCTTCGTCTCCCCATCAGCAGCTTGTTGAGCACCACGTTGTAGCCCGTGACGCTGGTGGTGGCAATGCGCTCCCCCGGCTGTCCACAATGTCACCGCGTGCCGCCGTGACCGTAAACTTGTAGTCGGTGGTGTTGGTGGCCTGGGATTTGAAATCGTCCCCGTTGACCAGCTGCAAAAAGATGAGCCGCAGCCCGTACAGCAGCATCGAGGATGCAGGCAGCGGCAACCAGAACACGCATCCGCCGGATGGCGGTTTTCCGTTCTTCTTGGTTCATGGATTCTCCTTCCGGCGCGGGGTTACACCACGCCGTTGTCGATCTTAAATTCTTCGTGGATGCGGCGCACGACCCCGAACAGAGGGAAGCAGACACGGCACCGAGAGCGCCGCCGTGGGCAGCACGAACCACAGCCAGCGGCTGGCCGCGCCGCTGTAGCCGGGCATGTAGTAGAAGAACAGCCAGTCCAGCGTGAGCACCAGCAGGCGCGGCAGCAGACGCAATGAGTGCAAAGTTTGCGGCCGAATTTTGAAGATAGAAGCTGCATCACCGCCGAAACGGCAAAGCAGAGCAGCAGCAGCTCCAGCGCCAGCATGCCCACGGTGCGCCCGGCCAGCCAGTCCCACATCAGGCCGCAGACCGCCCCAAAAACAGCCCCGGCGAACTCGCCCTCAAACACGGCGACCGCTAACGCCAGCGGCAGCAGCCAGAGCGGCTTTGCCGCCCCGAACTGGAACAGCCCGGGCGTGGTCTGCAAAACAGCACAAAGAAGGCCCAGCAGCGCATAGCAGATCCATTTGACGATCTGGCCCCGGCTGCGTTTCCGGCGTGATTCCATCAGGGTCCCTCCTCAGAAACTGGTAATGATGAACGCATGGCGCACCGTGCGGGGGTCGGTACCGGGTTTGATGACGGCAATGGTCGATTTGCCGCTGACCTCGGGCACCAGTTCCTGTACCACGCCCACCAGCACGTCAGCGGGAACACGCCGCCCAGCCCGGTGGTGATGACCTGGTCCCCGTCAGGTCTCGGTGCGCGCTCCAGATTGGTCAGGGTGCACAGGCCGTCCGCGGCGTAGGTCGGTATTGCCGTTCAGAATGCCGTTGTCACGCGTGCGGGAGATCACGCCCGCTGCGTTGAAGTTGGGGTGAAGGACGTTCATCACCTTGCAGCTGGTGGCCTCCACTTCCACCACCACGCCCAGCAGGTAGCCCTGATCACTGACCATGGCATCGTTGACGGCCACGCCATCCAGTGGTGCCGCAGTCCAGCGTAAAGCCTCCGAACTCATCCAGCGGGTCACGGCCAATGACAAAGCTGGAAACATAGGTGGCATTGCTGTTCTTTTCCTGAATGTTGGCCAGTGCCTTATAGGCTTGGTTCTCGGCCTTGACGCGGTCGTAGTCCACTATCTGCCTGCGCAGCTCAGCGTTCTCCGCTTCCAGCTGTTCGTTCTGTTCCATGACCTCATCGATGCTGGTGTATTTTTCCCCACATCGCGCCCACACCGCCGCTGACCACAGCCCCTGCCTTCTGGAATGGGGTCAGGATCACGCTCAGCAGCTCCTGCGGAGCGGCAGTCAGGCGGCCGTTGGCACCGGCGTAGGCCATGATGCCCACCAGAAACACCGCGATGCCCACCAGGATCTTGAATTTCCAGGTATCGAAAAAAATCTTTCAAAGGGTGCTTCCCTCCTGTCGGGATGCCCGCGCCCTACCGGCACAGGCCTTTGCATGAAAAAAAGCGCGGACAGCTCTGCCATCCGCGCAAGATGCAGTGTTTGCAGCGGAAAAACGCACAGCTGCTGTGTCTGAAACTTTTCCGTTCTGAGCAACACTCTCCCCAGAGAGCCGCTCTTACATATGAGCTCCATCGGTGTCCAGCACATCGTGCAGGACATCCACATGATCCAGCACCGCACCGGCACCCTTGGCCACGCAATCCAGCGGGTCCTCCGCAACATGGACGTCGATGCCGGTCTCGCTCTGGATCAGCTGATCCAGACCCCGCAGCAGGGCGCCGCCGCCGGTCAGGGTGATGCCGTGGTCGATGATGTCCGCACTCAGCTCGGGCGGGGTGCGCTCCAGGGTCTCTTTGATGGCGCTGGTGATCTTGACCAGGCACTCCAGCAGGGCCTCACGCACATCCTCGGAGTGGACGACGATGTTCTTGGGCAGGCCGTCCACCAGGTTGCGGCCCTTGATCTCCATGGTCATCTATCCGGGGTCCATGGGGTAGGCAGAGCCGATCTCGATCTTGATCTGCTCGGCGGTGCGCTCACCGATGAGCAGGTTGTACTTGCGCTTGATGTAGGCGATGATGGCCTGATCGAACATATCACCGGCCATCCGGACGCTGCGGGAGGCCACGATGCCGCCCAGAGAGATGACAGCGATCTCAGCGGTGCCGCCGCCGATGTCCACGATCATGCAGCCGGTGGGCTCGCTGATGGGCAGACCCGCGCCGATGGCAGCAGCCATAGGTTCCTCGATGACGGAGACCTGACGGGCACCGGCCTTCAGGGTGGCCTCACGCACAGCGCGGCGTTCCACCTCGGTCACGCCCGACGGGATGCAGATGACCACGCGGGGGCGGGAGAACATGCTGTTGCCGCATGCCTTCTTCAGGAAGGTCTCCAGCATATTTGCGGTGATATCGAAGTCGGCGATGACGCCGTCCTTCAGGGGGCGGACAGCCACGATGCTGCCGGGGGTGCGGCCGATGACGGCCTTTGCCTCAGCACCCACGCAGCGTACTTCGTCGCTCTTGGTATCCACAGCAACAACCGAAGGTTCCCGCATGATGATGCCCTTGCCCTTCATATAAACCAGGGTATTGGCAGTACCCAGGTCAACGCCAACGTCCTTCGACAAAAAACCCATTGTTCCAAATCTCCTTACGATCGTTCCTTAAATCTATCCCAGAATGCCGGACGGCCTGCTGCAAACAGTCCCTCCTGCGCAGAATAACACGTTTCTATTATAGCCGCAAGTGCTCCATTTCTCAAGCGTTTCGGCAAGTTTTCTATCATTTTTCCATTTTTCTCACAAAAAATGCGCCAGCGTCTGTACGGTGCGGCTGACCGGCAGGCCCATAATGGTGTAATAATCGCCCTCGATGCGGTCCAGCCAGAGGGCTGCCCGGCCCTGGATGGCGTAGGCACCGGCCTTATCGTAGGGCTCCGGGGTAGCAGCGTAGAACGCGATTTCTTCCTCCTCCCCCCAGCGGGAAAAAAGGTCACCTTGCAGCTGTCCACAAAATGCTCTGCCCTGTCCCCTTTTGCAATGCACACGCCGGTGTGCACCTGATGGGTCTTTCCGGAGAGCGCGCGCAGCATCCGCTTGGCGTCCTCGTCATCGTGGGGCTTGCCGAACACCTCGCCGTCCACGTCCACCACGGTGTCGCAGCCGATGACCACGGCATCCGGGTGCTGTTTTGCCACTGCAAGGCACTTGCCGATGGCCAGTTGCTCCACCAGCTGCGCCGGAGTGGGGGCAGCGACGGCGCTCTCATCAAAATCGCTGACACAGACCGTGAAATCGGTGGTGTACAGGGAAAGCAGCTCCCGTCTGCGGGGGCTGCCAGAGGCTAAGATCAAATGATTCATAAAACCCTCTCAGTCACCTGCGGTGACCGCTCTCCCGAAGGGGAGAGCTTTTTTCATCAATCGGTTTACTCTTTTAAATTCTCCCCTCTCGGGTGTCAATGCGAAGCATTGACGAAGAGGGTTATTTTCCGGTAGAGCCAAAGCCGCCCACACCGCGCTGGGTGTCGCCCAGCTCCTCGGCGGGCACAAAGGCGGCGATGTACACCGGGGCGATGCACAGCTGCGCTACCCGCTCGCCGGGCTGAATGGTATAAGCCTCGGCACCCAGATTGACCATGGGCACCTTCAGCTCGCCGCGGTAATCGCTGTCCACCACGCCCACGCCGTTGGCCATGCACAGGCCGTGCTTGATGGACAGGCCGCTGCGGGCGTACACCAGCGCCACACTATGGGCGCCGGGCAGCTCGATGGCAAGGCCGGTGGGCACCAGCACCCGCTGCATGGGGGCAACGGTCAGTGGTGCGTCCAGCACAGCGCACAGGTCGGCGGCAGCTGCGCCGGGGGTGGCATAGGCGGGCACCTTTGCCCGGGCATCCAGTACCTTATATTTTACAGTGATGGGTTCCATCGTATAACCTCGTTTCGTTTTTTCTGCTTTCGTCAGTTCGTTCCTTTAAAATACAGACCGCGGGTAAAATCGCCCTCAAAGGGGGCGTGGGTGCGGATGCTGTCCAAGATCTGCGCCGCTTTCTCGCGGGATTCCAGCGTAAAGTAGGCCACGCCATAGTCCACCGCCAGTGCGCCGGGCTTATCGCCCATGTAGATGGGCACCGGATTATAGATGGTGCGCACTCCAAGGCCGCACCGCACCGGGAACTTTTTGGCCTTGCGGTCGGTCAGCACGCCGGTCTTGTCGCAGTGAGCACAGTCGTGGATATTTTGCAGCGGACAGGCGCGGGTAAGCATCAGCGGCATATGGCCGTAGATCATTACGCCGGTGGGCACCGGTTTACCGTTCCGGGCGGGTGCAATGGACGCAATATCGCTGTCTTTTACCTCCGGCAGGATGAGCAGGCTGGAAAGTCCCTGCTCTGCATAGAACTGTGCCGCCACATTGTTGGTGATGTTCAGTCCAAAGCCGCCGGTCATGGGCAGGCCGCGGCACAGCCGCAGATGGGCGATGTTACTGACCTCGTATCCGGCAAAGCCCGCGTCCTGCGTGGCAGCAATGCGGCGGGCAGTGTCCTGCTCCAGCGCACCGAACATGACCCGGGGCAGCTCCAGAAGGGTCTTTGCCCGCCACTCTCGGGGCACACGGTCGGCCTGCGCAATGGGCAGAATGAGATATTCCACCCCGTCAAGTGCCCGCTCCGGCACCTGTTCCCAGCGCTCGAACCGGGCACGCAGGGTGCGGCGGGGCGGCAGAGTGCGCTGCGGCAGGGCGGCGACGTGCTCCTCGGTGGTGGGCCACGGGCGCAGCGCCTCCCGCTTTTTGAGCAGGGCATCCAGTGCCTCCCGGCGCAGCTCGTTCACGGCACTGCCGGGGATGAACCACGGCCCGCCGTCCATTTCCACAGTGATCTTCTCCGCCGTAAAGGGGGTGCCGCCGGTCTTTGTCAGGCTGCGGTTCAGGCTCTCGGTGGGGTCGGTGCGGGCGGGCTGCGGCTCGGCATCCCCATAGGCAAAGGCTTTGTTGCCGTCGGCATCGGTAACGGTCAGCTTTTCGCCGCCCTCCTCGATCTCCAGTTTCATCTGCACCGGCACGCGGGAGCGCTCGCGGCGGTAAAGCTCGCGCAGCATGGGCAGGGTCTTTTTGGTCAGCTCGGCGTCAGCTTCGCTGCGCACACCGAACATGGTACCGTCGATTTTTCCGTCTAGATAGCCGGAGGTGAAACCGGAGCGGCTGAAGGCGTTCTTCAGCAGGTCGCGGTCGTAGGCGCGGCCCTCGCGGCCTGCCAGACAGGCACTGACCGCCGCTGCCACATACTCCGGCGTGCGCAGACGACCCTCGATCTTTGCCGATGCCACGCCAAGCGCCTGCAGCTTGTCCAGCTTATCGATGACCGAGTTGTCCTTAAGGGACAGGTGGTGCAGCCGCCCGGGCTTGCCCTCCGGCAGGGCGTTGGCCTCAAAGGGCAGACGGCAGGGGCCCGCACAGGAGCCCCGGTTGCCGCTGCGCCCGCCCAGAAAGGCGGACATATAGCACTGGCCGCTCACGCTCATGCACAGCGCACCGTGGATGAAGCACTCGGTCTCGATGCCGCAGTGCTTTGTGATGTGCTCCACCTCGGGCAGGCTCAGCTCACGCGCCAGCACCACCCGGGTAAAGCCCAGCTCCTTCAGCTCCAGTGCACCTTGCAGGGTGTGGACGCTCATCTGGGTGGAGCCGTGCCGGGGCAGCTGCGGGGCAATTTTACCAATTAAGGTAGCCACTGCCAGATCCTGACAGATGACTGCATCCGCACCGCTGGCTGCTACCGCCCGGATAGCCTGCTCCAGCGCAGGCAGCTCGGTGCCGTACACGGTCGTATTCAGCGCAACGTGCACCGCCACGCCCCGGGCGTGGCAGAAGCGCACCGCCTCCTGCAGGCTGTCTGCATCAAAGTTGCCGGCACCCGTGCGGGCGTTGAAGCCCGAAAAGCCCAGATATACTGCGTCTGCGCCGCTGAACACCGCAGCGCGGAGCATTTCTTCACTGCCCACCGGGGCTAAGATCTCGATCCTTGCCATAGTTCTCCTTCTGACTTCTATTTATATAAGGTACGTTCAGTTGGTCTCGTCTGTCTGCGCACTGTCTGCCGCCGGGGCTTCCGGGGCGGGCTGCTCCCGTTCCGTCTCTGCCGCAGCACGGGCGGCGCGCTCCTCCCGGCGGGTCTCGCGCTGGCGCTCCTTGGCCAGCTGCTCCCGCAGGGCGGCAGCTTCCCGGCGCAGCACGGCGTTTTCCGCCAGTGCCTTGTCCTCAGCCAGCTTTGCCCGGGCTGCATCTGCAATGTAGTCCTGAATCTGGCTGCGCATATTCTCGGCGCTGCCGGTGCTCTTGCGGTATTCGTCCAGATAATCCATCGCGCAGAACACCGCCGCCTTGGTCACCGAGAGGTTATCGTTGGTGTCCAGCAGCTTTGTGATGTCCTCGTCCAGCTTTTTGGCAAGACCCAGGATGTACTTTTCCGAATCTGTAGTTGCGATGGCATACGGTGTGCCTGCAATGTTGACCCTTACCTTGTTTACCATGGTGTTTTCCCCTTTTTTATCCTGTATCTGTACGGCGCAAGGCCGTTTGTTCTGCATCTTACCGGGATTTGGCACCGTTCCCGGTAACGTTTCGGCTTTCGAAAACGTTTCGGCGGAGTTTCCTGTGCCATTACTGCCGGAATTACTCCCCGAAAAACGTTTCGCGGCTCAGTTCTACCTTCTATTATAATATAAATACGCCGCAAGAAAAAGTGGAATTTTTGAAATTTCGGCATATTTGTCAGAAAGTGGCCTGAAAAAATAGCAGTTACGGAAAAAAAGCGCCTGTTTCCTTGCATTTATAAATCGTTCATATTATAATAATTTTGTTATGTTGGCAGCCGGGCGAAAGAGGGAACGTTTCTGCTGCTATTATCTACTCAATTATTTTAGCAAAGCAAACGCTTATGCGGATAGGAGCACACTATGACATCAAAAGAATTTGGCAAAATTCTTCAGGACAAGCTCACCAGTGAGTACGGTGTGGAGCTGAATGTTGCCTCCAACCAGCAGATCTACCGTTCTCTGGCTCTGATCTGCCGCCAGATGATGAGCGAGAACCACAAAAAGTTCCAGTACAAGGCCATTGGCACCGGCACCAAGCAGGTCTACTACCTCTGCATGGAGTTTTTGATGGGCCGCAGCCTGAAGATGAGCCTGTTCAATCTGGGTCTGGACGAGGTTGCCAAGAAGGCACTGGCCGACGCCGACATCAATCTGGACAGCATTTTTGAGGAAGAGCCCGATGCAGGCCTGGGCAACGGCGGTCTGGGCCGCTTGGCTGCCTGCTATCTGGACGGCATGGCCACCACCGATATCTGCGGCACCGGCTACTCCATCCTGTACGAGTACGGCATCTTCAAGCAGAAGATCGTGGACGGCTGGCAGCAGGAGCGCGCCGACAACTGGCTGCCCGGCGGTCAGGTGTGGCTGAAGAGCCACCCGGATCAGGCCGTGGAGATCCGCTTTGACGGCGAGATCCACGAGAACTGGGACAACGGCTTCCACTACATCCAGCACACCAACTACAACAGCGTCATGGCCATCCCCTCCGATATGTATGTGCAGGGCTACGATGGAAAGGGCGTTGCAAAGCTGCGTCTGTGGCAGGCAAAGGCTCCGGACTTTGATATGTCCAGCTTCTCTCTGGGCAACTACAACACTGCTATGAGCAAGAACGCCAACGCCGAGCTCATCTCCAAGGTGCTGTACCCCAACGATAACCACGTTGAGGGCAAGATCCTGCGCCTGCGTCAGCAGTACTTCCTGTCCGCTGCTTCTATCGGCGATATCGTGCAGAACCACCTGTCCAGCTACGCTACGCTGGAGAACCTGCCCGATAAGGTCGCCATCCAGCTGAACGACACCCACCCCACGCTGGCCATCCCCGAGATGATGCGCATCCTGCTGGATGAGTGTGGCTTTGACTGGGACAAGGCCTTCAGCATCTGCCAGAAGGTATTCTCCTACACTAACCACACCGTTATGGCCGAAGCTCTGGAGAAGTGGAACGTGGACATCTTCAAGATGACCCTGCCCCGCATCTACCAGATCGTGGTGGAGATGGACCGCCGCGCCCGCGAGGAGCTGGCAAAGGCCTTCCCCGGCGATCAGGGCAAGATCGACTACATGGCACTGATCGGCGACAATCAGGTGCGCATGGCCAATATCTGCGCCTACACCGCCAACAGCATCAACGGCGTTTCCAAGCTGCACAGTGAGATCATCAAGGAGAGCGTTTTCCACGATTACTACCTGTTCAAGCCCAACGCCTTCAAGAACGTGACCAACGGCATTGCATACCGCCGCTGGCTGCTGGCCTCTAACCCCGGCCTGTGCAAGCTGCTGGACGAGACCATCGGCGACGGCTACAAGCACGATGCTTCCGATCTGACCAAGCTGAACAAGTACGCCGACGACAAGACCGTGCTGAAGAAGCTGAACGAGATCAAGCTGGCCAACAAGAAGGACTTTGCAAGCTATCTGGCAAAGAGCACCGGTCAGGTCATCGACCCGAACTCCATCTTTGACTGCCAGGTCAAGCGTATGCACGAGTACAAGCGCCAGCACCTGAATGCGCTGAACATCGCTGCACAGTACCTGTACCTGAAGGAGAACCCCAACGCCGACTTTATCCCCAAGACCTACATCTTCGGGGCGAAGGCCGCGCCGGGCTACTATATGGCAAAGCAGATCATCCGCATGATCTGCAAGCTGGGCGACCTCATTAACAACGACCCCGCTGTGCGCGACAAGCTGCGCGTGGTCTATCTGGAAGAGTACTGCGTCTCCCTGAGCGAGCACCTGATGCCCGCTGCCGAGGTTTCTGAGCAGATCTCTCTGGCAGGCACCGAGGCTTCCGGTACCGGCAACATGAAGTTCATGCTGAACGGCGCCATCACGCTGGGCACTCTGGACGGCGCAAACGTGGAGATCGCCGATGCTGCCGGCAAGGAGAACGAGCTGATCTTCGGTATGCTGACCCCTGAGGTGAACAACCTCAAGCAGGTGGGCTACCACCCCAACGCCTTTATCATGGGCGACGACGTTGCCAACAACGCCCTGAACTTCCTGGAGCGCGGCTGGAACGGCGAGAACTTCCACGAGGTCACCGAGAACCTGCGCAGCAGCGACCCCTACATGGTCATGGCCGACTTCAAGGACTACCGCCGTGCACAGGCCGACCTGCAGAAGCTGTATGCTGACCGCGAGACCTGGGCGCGCATGAGCCTGAAGAACATTGCCAACAGCGGCATCTTCAGCGCCGACCGCGCCGTGCTGGACTACGCCCGCGATATCTGGTACGCTTCCCCCGTACCCATGGGCAAGTAATTTTCCCTTGTAAAACCGCAAAGCCCCGGTGGCATTTCGCCCGCCGGGGCTTTTTTGAGAAAGGACGATCTTTTTTGTCTTGTCTGTTCAACAGCTACGACCCCTACTTCAAGCAGCCCTTTGGTGCCGTGCGCGCCGGGCAGACCGTGCACCTGTCCCTCTGCATCCCCGAGGAGCTGGGCTATGTAGACCCGCACCTTGTGCTGCAAAAAAAGGAGGGCAAATACGATGTGCCCGTCCATTACCGGATGAAATTTGACGGCCAGACGCCTCAACAGAACCACTTTTCGGTGGATGTTGTGCCTGGGCGACCCGGGCTTTACTTCTTTATTATTTGACCTGTATACTGACTTCCGCCGCATCGTGCGCGGGGCAGACAACTGCGGCGTGGTCAGCTGGCAGGAGGGCGAAAGCTGGCAGATCACGGTCTACGATGCCGGTTTCCAGACCCCGGAGTGCATCAAGGGCAAGGTGTTCTATCAGATCTTCCCGGACCGCTTCTGTGAGGGCGTGGAGAACAAGCCCATGCCCTTTCCGATCGCATGTATCAGGCCGATAAGCACGCCGAGCCCTTCTGGCAGCCCAACGAGATGGGCGGCCACCTGAACGAGGACTATTTCGGCGGCGATTTCAAGGGCATCCGCATCAAGCTCCCCCCTACCTGCGGGAGATGGGCGTGGATTACCTGTACCTGAACCCCATCTTTGAGGCGCACTCCAACCACCGCTACAACACCGCCGACTACCTGAACGTGGACCCGCTGCTGGGCACCAACGAGAGTTTGAGGTGCTCTGCCGCGAGGCCGCCAAGTACGGCATCGGCATCGTGCTGGACGGCGTGTTCAGCCACACCGGCTCGGACAGCCGCTATTTCAACCGCGAGGGCCGCTATGGCGAGGGCGGTGCTTACCGGGACCCCAACTCCCCTTACCGCTGCTGGTACGACTTCGGCCCAAGTACAAGGACGGCTACCGCAGCTGGTGGGGCTTTGAGACCCTGCCCGAGGTCAACGAAGAGACCCCCTCCTATGTGGAGTTCATCACCGGCCAGGGCGGTGTCATCGACACCTGGCTGCGGCGGGGTGCGGCAGGCTTCCGTCTGGATGTGGCCGATGAGCTGCCGGACGAATTTATTGAGAAGATCCGCGCCGCCGTCAAGCGGGTCAGCCCCGAAAAGTTCCTGCTGGGCGAGGTGTGGGAGGATGCCACCACCAAGTACGGCTTCAACAAGCGCCGCACCTACCTGCTGGGCAAGGGGCTGGACAGCGTGATGAACTACCCCTTCAAGAACGCCGTGCTGGATTTTGTCAAGGGCAAGCCCGCCCAGCAGGCCGCCAACGAGATCCTTTCCATCTGCGAGCACTACCCCGCCCCTGCCATGGACACTGCACTGAACTTTTTGTCCACCCACGACACCGAGCGCGCCCTCACCGTGATCGCGGACGAGCCCGCCAATGGCCGGGGCCGCGAGTGGCAGAGCGGCCGCTGTGTGACCGGCGATGCCTACGAGGAGGGGCTGCTTCGCCTGCGGATGGCCTACGCCATCATCTACACCCTGCCCGGCGTGCCCTGCCTGTACTACGGCGACGAGATCGGGATGCAGGGCTACCGCGACCCCTTCAACCGCGCCTTCTTCTGCTGGGACAGCCACGAAGAGCGGCTGCGCCCGGTGCTGGCACAGCTGGCGCAGCTGCGCCACAGCTGCGAGGCCTTCCGCACCGGTGAGCTGCGGGTGCTGCGGGCGGAGGACGGCATCCTGCACTACCAGCGCATCGGTAAGACCGAGACTGCGGAAATCATTGTGAACCGCTCTGAGCACATCATCGTGGAGCCGCTGGCTTCCGGCAAGCACACGGAGGTGAACCCCATGGGCTTTACCATCGTGGTGGAGGAGAACGGCCACAACCCGAACCACAGCTATTACGATATCCAGTGATGCCTGCGAGGCTGTAACCATTTAAAATGCTCTCCGCTTACGCTCTGAGCATCCATAGCGGGATCCTATTCTTTATTTGTAAGTCGGGAGGCTCTGCGGAGCCTCCCGACTTACTTTTTTCACAGGGTGGGACGCAGTGATTTACGGGCTTTTTTCCCATTTTTGTCTATATTTTGTTTTCTGTGCAACGTTCCAGTAAAAAACTCTTGACCTTCCCCCAAGGGGATGCCGTATAATAGCAGCATAAGGAGGTAACATACCATGCAGATCTCCCCTATTCTCTGGCTGGCTGCAGCCGTGGGCTTTCTGGCACTGGAGGCCAGCACCTTTAATATGACCTCCATCTGGTTTGCCATCGGCTCTGCCGCCGCATTGCTGTGCTGCGTGTTCACCGGGTCGTTCCGGGTGCAGGCGGTGGTCTTTCTGGTGGTAAGCATCCTGTGCCTTGCAGCCTTCCGCCCGCTGGCGGCAAAGCTGCGGCTCAAACATACCGCCACCAACGGCGACCGCAATCTGGGACGGGAGGCCACTGTGCTCTCCCCTGTCACCGCCGAAGTCCCCGGCCGGGTGCGGCTGGACGGTGTGGACTGGAACGCCCGCTGTGCCACCCCCGGCGACACCCTTGACCCCGGTGCGCTTTGCCGCGTTACCGAGATCCACAGCACCCTGCTCATCGTAGAGCCTGTTCTGACCGAAAGCCGTAACCCCCACACAACGACCTGACAAAGGAGATGTATTATGGTTCTGTTTTTTGTCATCCTTGCACTTGTTTTTGTTCTGGTACTGGTCATTGTTTCCAACATCGTTATCGTGCCGCAGTCCAAGGTCTACGTCATCGAGCGGCTGGGCAGCTACTCCGACACATGGTCTGCCGGCCTGCACGTCAAGATCCCCTTCATCGAGCGCATCGCCAAAAAGGTAAGCCTGAAGGAGCAAGTTGCAGACTTTCCCCCTCAGCCTGTCATCACCCGCGATAACGTGACCATGCAGATCGACACCGTGGTGTTCTTTCAGGTCATGGACGCAAAGCTGTACACCTACGGTGTCAACCAGCCCATTGCCGCCATCGAGAGCCTGTCTGCCACCACCCTGCGCAACATCATTGGTGAGATGGAGCTGGATCACACCCTGACCAGCCGCGACGTCATCAACGGCAAGATCACCGCCATCCTGGACGAAGCCACCGACAAGTGGGGCATCAAGGTGAACCGCGTGGAAGTGAAGAACATCATCCCGCCGCGTGAAATTCAGGAAGCCATGGAGAAGCAGATGAAGGCTGAGCGCGAGAAGCGCGCCGTCATCCTGAAGGCCGACGGTGAAAAGCAGGCCGCCATTACTGCCGCCGAGGGCGAAAAGGAAGCCGCCATCCTGCGCGCGGATGCTGTGAAGCAGCAGCGCATTCTGGAAGCCGAGGGCGAAGCACAGGCCATTCTGGCCGTGCAGAAGGCCAACGCCGACGCCATCCGCCTGCTGAACGAAGCCATGCCCAGCGATAAGGTTCTGGCCATCCGCAGTCTGGAAGCTCTGGCCAAGGTCGCCAACGGCAAGGCAACCAAGATCATCATTCCCTCGGAATTGCAGAATCTGGGCGGCGTTGTGCCCAGCATCAAGGAGCTGATGACCGACCCCAAGGACGCAGAGTAAGCGCTCATCCACAAGCAGTAAACTAAAACAACTCCCGGTCACGTTAGCGGCGTGACCGGGAGTTGTTCTTTTGCGATCTATGCTTTATCCGGGGGATCACTTTTCCCCTTTTTCCTCGTTCTCCTGTGCCTGCTGTTCGCGGCGCAGTTCTTTAATGCGCTTTTTCTCGCTCTGGACATGGGGCCACGGCCATAAGAAGCCCTCGTTCTGCTTGCACCAGCGGGTAAGGGGGTAGAAGGCAAAGGCCAGACCAAAAATGTACAGCAGCGCGTACAGCAGGGCATCCAGCGTGACCAGAGCATCCAGTGCGCCGATCACCGCCACAACGCAGCCTGCCTTTAAAAAGAACTGGCCGTTCTGGCGGCAGTATTCCTCAAAGTTTTCGGCCTTGACCGCCCTGCGTCCCTGATCGCCCCACACGCGGGGATTTTTCATCACCGAAAAACCGTAAAAGGCCATCATCAGGCCAAGGGTAAGCTGAAAGCTGAAAGCCAAAAAACATGGGTCATACCTCGTTTTTATCAGAATACAAAGGCGGATCAGTCCTCAAACAGGGGCTTCATAAAGGGCAAAAAGTCCAGCGTTGCAAAGTAATCGCGGGGGGTCTGGGCGCGGCGGATCAGCCGGTGAGAGCCGTCCTCGCACAGCAGCACCTCGGCGCAGTGCAGCTTGCCGTTGTAGTTGTAGCCCATAGCAGAGCCGTGGGCACCGGTATCGTGGATGTAAAGGATATCCCCGATGTCGATCTTGGGCAGCATCCGGTCAACGGCAAACTTGTCGTTATTCTCGCACAGACCGCCCACCACGTCGTACTTGTGGTCGCAGGGCGCGTTCTCCTTGCCCAGCACGGTGATGTGGTGGTAAGCGCCGTACATGGCGGGGCGCATCAGGTTTGCGGCGCAGGCGTCCAGACCGATGTACTCCTTATAGATGTGCTTTTCGTGGATGACGGTGGACACCAGCGCGCCGTAGGGGCCGGTAGTAAAGCGGCCCATCTCGCTGAAGATGGCTACATCCCCCATGCCGGCAGGCACAAGGATCTCTTCAAACTTCTGGCGCACACCCTCGCCGATGGCCATGATGTCGTTCTCGGTCTGCTCCGGGCGGTAAGGGATGCCCACGCCGCCGGACAGGTTGATATAGCTGATATGCGCACCGGTAGCCTGCTGCACCCGGACAGCCAGCCGGAACAGGATGGCAGCCAGCTCCGGGTAATAGGCGTCCGAGATGGTGTTGGAGGCAAGGAACGCGTGGATGCCGAACTGCTTTGCGCCCTTCCGCATCAGCTTTTTGTAGCTGTCGATGATCTGCTGCTCGGTCATGCCGTACTTGGCATCGCCGGGCTTGTCCATGACCTGAAAGCCCTCTTCGCTCTCGCCCAGCTGGAAGGTTCCGCCGGGGTTATAGCGGCAGAAGATCTCCTGCGGCACACCAGCCACCCGCTCCAGAAACTCCACCATGGTGGCATCGTCCAGATTGATGTAGGCGCCCAGCTCGTAAGCCTTCTTCATATCCTCCACGGGGGTCTGGTTGGAGGAGAACATGATATCGTGGCCGGTAAAGCCGCAGACCTCGCTGAGCATCAGCTCGGTCAGGGAAGAGCAGTCCACGCCGCAGCCCTCCTCCTTGAGGATCTGCAGGATGACGGGGTTGGGCAGTGCCTTGACCGCAAAATATTCCTTGAAGCCCTTGTTCCAGCTGAAGGCTTTGTTGATGCGGCGGACATTCTCCCGGATGCCCTTTTCGTCGTAGATGTGGAACGGCGTGGGCACATCCTCGATGATCTGCTGTGCCATCGCCTCGGTCAGAAACGGTTTCTTTTCCATAATAACATCCCTCTCGTTTTGCGCAGCCCGGCATATTCCGGTCTGCGGTCTATCCCATGCGGCCCAGTGCCGCAGTTCAAGCTGTTACAGTTTCAGGTTCTCCCGGGTGGGGGTAAAGGTGGGGATCATGGCCGCCAGCTGGCGCACCACGCCCTCATCGTTGTGGGCGGCAGCGGCTTCCAGCGCCTGCAGCTGCCCGTAGAACTCGGCAAGATCAATGGTGCGGGGGCTTGCCACAAAGATCTTGTTGTGCTGGGTGCGGCGCATCTTGTCCTGCTCCTCGTCCATCATCAGCTCCTCGTAAAGCTTCTCGCCGGGGCGCAGACCCACGATCCTGATCTCCATATTCACGCCCGGCTCATAGCCGTAAAAGCGGATGAGCTGCTTGGCAAGATCCATAATGCGCACCGGCTCGCCCATATCCAGCACATAGATATTGCCGCTCTCTGCCAGTGCACCTGCCTGCAGCACCAGCTGGGCTGCCTCCGGGATGGTCATAAAGTAGCGCACGATGTTGGGGTCGGTCAGGGTGACCGGCCCGCCCTTTTTGATCTGGGCTTCAAACAGCGGGATAACGCTGCCGTGGCTACCCAGAACGTTGCCGAACCGCACCGCCACACACTTCATGTCCGTGTTGCCCGCAAAGGTCTGGATGAGCATCTCGCAGATGCGCTTGGTGCAGCCCATGACGCTGGTGGGGTTCACAGCCTTATCAGTGGAAAGCTGCACAAAGCGCTCCACCCCGTGCTCGCTGGCGCTGACCAGCAGGTTTTTGGTGCCCAGCACGTTGTTCTTTACGGCTTCGGCAGGGCTTACCTCCATCAGCGGAACGTGCTTGTGCGCCGCAGCATGGAACACCACCGTGGGGTGGTAGGTATCAAATACCTCGTCCAGACGCTTTTTATCCCGGATAGAGCCGATAAGCACCGTGACCGGGATATCGCGGCCGTACTTCTGCTGCAATTCCATCAGCAGCTCGTAGGCGCAGTTTTCGTAGATATCAAAGATGAGCAGCTTGCCGGGCTTAAAGCGCATGACCTGACGGCACAGCTCGCTGCCGATAGAGCCGCCGCCGCCCGTTACCAGCACCGTTTTGCCGGTAAGGTAGCCGGAAATTTTGTCGGTATCCAGCGTGACCTCCTCGCGGGAGAGGAAGTCGGCGGGGTTCAGCTCGCGGAAGGCCTCCTGCTGCGGTGCGCCGCTGCCCACCAGCTGCGGGTCACTGAGCAGCTGCACCGCGCAGTGGGTGCTGACGCACAGGTCGATAACGTGGCTCAGCTTGCTGCCCTTTAAGGTTGGGATGGCAATGATGATGCTGTGGATGCCGTAGCGATTGCACAGCTCCGGGATCTGCTCCAGCGTGCCCTTGACCGGCACGCCGTGGATGGTCTGGTTCAGTTTTGCGGGGTCATCGTCCACCGCCACCACGGCGTGGCCGTATTCCTTGTTGGATTTGCACACATTGATGGCCCATGCACCGGCTTCGCCCGCACCCACGATCAACACCGGGCGGTTGGGGTCCTTGGCGGGCACTTTGCGCATCCGCTCACCCAGCGGATGGTTCAAAAACAGCCGCCATGCCAAGCGGCTGCCGCCGATGAACAAAAAGATGAGCACCGAGGCCATGCAGTTGGCGGAATTAAACAGCACACCGTGGATAAAACGGCGGTTCACCACATACACCACGGCGGTGGGCACGGCGATCATCCCGGCAAGGCGGATCAGATCCCGCTCGCCGGCGTACTTCCACAGCACCGAGTACAGCCCGCCTGCCAGGAAGCAGACGATATACACCGCCACGATCCACGGCAGGTTTTCGTACAGCAGGGCACGGTTGTGGGGCCACCACCCGGCCTCCACGGCACCGTCTGCCCGCAGCAGCAGGGCAAAATAAAAGCTGAATGCCACAATGGCTGCATCCAGCAGCACCAGCAGCGCACGGCGCAGCAGCACCTGCGGGGTATTCTTGGTTCTATCTTTCACTTACGATCCTCTTTTTCCCTCTCAGCGCCAAGGGTTTGCCCTGCGCTGCTTTTTCGGCAGTGTTCTCCCCCGGCAATGCCGGAAGGATACAACTACACGTTTGTATTATACTCACAATCCCTGCCTGTGTCCAGAAAATTTACGTTTTTATCACTTTCCCCTGTTTTTCCCGGTCTTTGCCTGCCGCAGCACCGCCCGCAGCTCCTCCCAAAGCCCCAGCGGCAGCGCCGCCAGCAAAAACACGATGGCCGTTGCCGTACCGCCCGCCGTCAGCACTGCCAGCTGTTCCCACAGCCCCTGTGCCGGAAAGCCCGTCAGCGCCCGGCGCACACCCCGCCCTGCCGCACCGGCGGCAACCGCCGCCAGCAGCGGCGCACCCAGCCACCGCCGGAAGGCGTGCCCTGTGCCGCTGGAAAGCAGCAACCGCCCGGTGTTGGCTGCGCAGGTGTAAAAGCTGGAAAGTAAGATCACCGTCAGAAAGCCCCGCATCCCGTACCGGGGCAGCAGCACCGCCACCCCGCCAATGCGCAGCACCGCGTCCCACACGCTGTACCGGAAAGCGGCCTTCTGCTCCCCGATGCCCTTCATGGCGCCGTCCACCATGCTTTCCAGATACATCAGCGGCATGGCCGGGGCAAGGGTCTCCAGATAGAACCCGGCCTCCGGGCTATGGTAGAGCAGCTGCGCCAGCGGCCTGCCCCACACCCAGAACAGCGTGCCCGCCAGCATGGAGAAGTATCCCGTAAGCCGCAGCATCCGGTCCAGCAGGGCGTTCAGCCGGGCGGTCTGCCCCTCGATATGCGCCTGCGTGATCTCCGGCATCAGCAAAACAGCCAGACTGCCCAGCAGCCCAAAGGGGAAATTGAGCAGCGGCAGCGCCATGCCCTTTAAGGTGCCGTACTGCTCCAGCGCGGCGGTGCGCCCGCCGGAAGCCCCCAGATACACCGCAAGGCAGGCGGGCACCAGCATATTCTCGGCGGTGTGCAGCGCGCTGGAAAGCACCCTGCCGCCCTCTACCGGCCACAGGATGTCCCACAGCCGCCGGGACGCCTCCCTTGGCGGGCGCGGCGCTGTGCTGCCGAAGCAGCGTGCCGCCTCCCGCCGGTAAAACAGTGTCATCAGGGCGGTGGATACGGCCTCGCTCAGGGCGGTAGCAGCCAGCACCAGTGCACAGCGGCTGCCGTCCGGCCAGCCCTGCGTGCGGGAAAGCGCCCACACCACCGCGGCAATACGCACTGTCTGCTCTGCCAGCTGGCTGAGCACGTTGGGTTCCACCCGCCGCCGCGCCAGAAAAAAGCCGCGCAGCACTGCCGAGACAGCCATCCATGGCAGTCCCAGCGCCGAGGTGCGCAGCGCGGCAGCGGCACGGACATCCCCCAGCCACCATTTTGCCGCAAGGCCTGCGGTGGCAAGCTGAGCGACCATGGCAAGCCCGCCCAGCGTAAGCCCTGCCAGCACCAGCCGCACCAGCATCCCGCGCGCAGCGGCTTTATCCCGGCTGAGCTCCTCGGTCAGCAGCCGGGCAGCGGCCACCGAGATGCCCGCCGTGGCCAACGTGACGAACAGCCCGTACACTGCCAGCACCAGCTGATACAGCCCCATACCCACCCCGCCCAAGGCGTTGGCCAGCCAGATGCGCAGCCCCATGCCTGCCAGCCGCAGCACCACGTCCGAGCCGGTAAGCAGCGCCGCGTTTTTAAAATAACTCTGCCGCACCCTGCACCTCCCCCTGCCCCGGAACGGGCGTTCACGGTTCAGCCTATGCAGCGGCTTTGCAAAACATGAGCGGCGCTATGGGTTGTTTCTGCGCACTTTTTATGGTATAGTTAACAGTGGTCAGGCAGGGCGTAAGCCCCCGCCTGTATTTTGAGCAAGGAGGAAGCGCACCGCCCGGGTCCTGCCCCTGCCGTGCGCGACAAAGAGAATGAGCGAAGAATGTACCCATGACTGCTCTAATTGCAGTGCAGCCTGTTCTTCCCGCGATGCCGCTCCGCAGCACGATGCCCCCAACCCTAACAGCAGTGTGAAAAAGGTCATCGGCGTTGTTTCCGGCAAGGGCGGCGTTGGCAAGAGCATGACCAGCGCTCTGCTGGCCTGTGCCATGGCCCGCCGTGGCTACCATTGTGGCATTTTGGATGCCGATATCACCGGCCCGTCCATCCCCAAGCTGTTCGGCATTCATGGCCGTGCCATGGCGGACGACAAGGGCTGCTGGCCCATCCAGAGCCGCATGGGCATTGATGTAATGAGCATCAATCTGCTGGTGGAGAACGAGGAAGACCCCGTTGTCTGGCGCGGCCCGGTCATTGCCGGGGCGGTGGGCCAGTTCTGGACCGATGTGTACTGGAAGGATGTCGATTTTATGTTTGTCGATATGCCCCCCGGCACCGGCGATGTGCCCCTGACCGTGTTCCAGAGCCTGCCGGTGGACGGCATCGTTGTGGTGGCAAGCCCGCAGGAGCTGGTAAGCATGATCGTGGAAAAAGCGGTAAAAATGGCCGAGATGATGAAGGTGCCCATGCTGGGCATCGTGGAGAACATGAGCTACATCGTCTGCCCGGACTGCGGCAAGCACATCAATGTGTTTGGCAACAGCCATGTGGACGAGGTTGCCGCAAAGCATCATCTGCCTGTGCTGGCCAAGTGCCCCATCGACCCCAAGTTGGCCGAACTTTCCGACGCCGGTATGATCGAGACCTACGGCGGCGAATTTTTGGAAGGTGCCGCAGACGCCTGCGAAAAAAGCTGCTGAAGAAGTAACTGCACCCCACCCCTGTGCCCGTTGTGACACAGGGCTTTTTGCTTAGATACGCCCGCTGACGCGTAAAAGACATTCTTTTCCGCGCGGCTTTGGAGTGGCAGCGCACTTTAAAAAACAAGGTTCGCGGCACATTCCGGCTTTTAATTTTCGTTTTGTGAAGCAGCTGTGACTTTTTATCTGTTTTTTTAAACAAATTCTGCTTTTTGCTATTGTAAAACCCACCGCAAAGCTTTATAATAATAAAGTAAGCATTGCCCGCTTGTGCGGGCGTGCCGTGCAAGCATGGAGAACCGGAAGCGCCCGGCATCTGCAAGGATACCCCCGCTGTGCGGCGGGCAGGGGCATTTCCGCTTTTTCAAATTTATAGAGTAATTGGGAAAAGGAGTATTCTATTATGCTGACGAATGAATACCTGAAGCGTGTTTACGAGGGTCTGGAAAAGCGCAACGCCAACGAGCCCGAGTTTTTGCAGGCTGTGCGCGAGGTGCTGGAGAGCATCCAGCCCGTTGTGGAAAAGCACCCCGAGTACGAGAAGGCCGGTCTGATCGAGCGCCTGGTGGAGCCGGAGCGCATCATCACCTTCCGTGTGCCTTGGGTGGACGATGCCGGTAAGGTGCAGGTGAACCGCGGCTACCGCGTGCAGTTCAACAACGCCATCGGCCCCTACAAGGGCGGCCTGCGCTTCCACCCCTCCGTCAATCTGGATCCGTCATAAAGTTCCTCGGCCTGGAGCAGATCCTCAAGAACAGCCTGACCACCCTTCCCATGGGCGGCGGCAAGGGCGGCTCCGACTTCGACCCCAACGGCAAGAGCGACATGGAAGTCATGCGCTTCTGCCAGAGCTTCATGACCGAGCTGTACCGCCACATCGGCCAGTTCGTGGACTGCCCCGCCGGTGATATCGGTGTCGGCGGCCGCGAGGTCGGCTACATGTTCGGCCAGTACAAGCGCCTGACCAACAGCTTCCAGGGCGGTATGCTCACCGGCAAGGGCCTGACCTTTGGTGGTTCTCTGGCCCGTACCCAGGCTACCGGCTACGGCCTGTGCTACTTCACCGCTGAGGCCCTGAAGTGCATGCGGAACGACAGCCTCCAGGGCAAGACCGTGGTCATCTCCGGCTCCGGCAATGTGGCCATCTACGCCTGCGAAAAGGCCACGGCCCTGGGCGCCAAGGTGGTCACCATGTCCGACTCCAACGGCTATGTCTACGACCCCAACGGCATCGACCTGGCCTATGTGAAGGACCTGAAGGAAGTGCGCCGTGGCCGCATCAAGGAGTACGCCGAGACCCACGCCGGTGTAACCTATGTGGCTGATTGCAGCAAGGTTTGGACTGTCCCCTGCGACATCGCCCTGCCCTGCGCTACCCAGAACGAGATCAACAAGGAGTCCGCTGAGGCTCTGGTGAAGGGCGGCTGCACCGTGGTCTGCGAGGGCGCTAACATGCCCAGCACCCCGGAGGCCATCGAGGTCTACCTGTCCAACGGCATCCTGTACGGACCCGCCAAGGCTTCCAACGCAGGCGGCGTGGCTACCTCCGGTCTGGAGATGAGCCAGAACTCCGAGCGCCTGAGCTGGAGCTTTGAGGAAGTGGATGCCAAGCTGAAGGGCATCATGGAGGGCATCTTCCACGCTTCCTACGATGCTTCTGTGGCTGCCGGTTCTGAGGGCAACCTGATGGTCGGTGCAAACTGCGCCGGCTTCCTGAAGGTTGCTACCGCCATGATGGCACAGGGCATCACCTACTAAGTCATACTGCATCGTCCAAGAGCCGCGCCCGCAGGGGTGCGGCTCTTTTTTGGTATAATCCCGCCCCGCTCTGCCCACACTGGCAGTATCTTATGGCAGAAAGGGAGTTTTGTATGGACGAGCAGATGTTTTGTTTTCAGTGTGAGCAGGCGGCGGGCTGCACCGCCTGCACCGGCGCAGCGGGGGTGTGCGGCAAGTCGGCCGAGACAGCCGCCGCACAGGACCGGCTCACCGGGGCGCTCATCGCGTTTGCCGGGCAGCTCATCGCGGCGGGGCGCGGCCCGGCCCCGGAACAGGCCCGGCTGCTGATGCAGGGGCTGTTCACCACCATTACCAACGTGAACTTTGACCCCGCCGCCGTGGACGCGCTGACCCGCCGGGTGCACGACGCCAGCCCCGGCACCGGCCCGGACTACGACATGCAGGCCCTCTGGCGGGAACCGGACGCCGACCGGCGCAGCCTGAAATGCTTTGTGCTGTTCAGCCTGCGGGGCATGGCCGCCTACAACTACCACGCCCGGGTGCTGGGCCGCATCGACCCGGAGCTGGACCGGTTCTTCTGTACCGCCCTGCAGGCCGTGGGCGACCCCGGCCAGACCACCGACGCCCTGTGGCAGCTGGTGCAGGCCACAGGAGAAGCCAGCTACCGCTGCATGGAGCTGCTGGACGCGGCCAACACCGGCGCGTTTGGCGATCCGGAACCGGTGCAGGTGCCCCTGACCATTGAAAAGGGGCCGTTCATCGTGATTTCCGGCCACGACCTCTACGACGCACAGCAGCTGCTGGAACAGACTGCAGGCCGGGGCGTCAACGTCTACACCCACTCGGAGATGCTGCCCGCCCACGGCTACCCGGAGCTGAAGCGCCGCTACCCCCACCTCAAGGGCAACTTTGGCACCGCATGGCAGAACCAGCAGCGGGAGTTCGAGGACATCCCCGCGCCCATCCTGTTCACCACCAACTGCATCATGCCCCTGCGCGCCAGCTACGCCGACCGGGTGTTCACCACCTCGGTGGTGGCTTACCCCGGCGTGCCCCACATCGACGAAGGGCGCGACTTTTCCCCGGTGATCGAAAAGGCGCTGGAGCTGGGCGGCTACGCGCAGGACACCCTGCTGCCCGGCCTGAACGGCGGCTCCACGGTGACCACCGGTTTTGCCCGCACCGCCGTGCTGCAGCACGCGGACGAGATCGTGCAGGCGGTGCGGGACGGTAAACTGCGGCACTTCTTTCTGGTGGGCGGCTGCGACGGTACCCGGCCCAGCCGCCGCTACTACACCGAGTTTGCCCGCCTTACCCCGCCCGACACCATCCTGCTGACCCTGGCCTGCGGCAAGTTCCGCCTGAACGACCTGCCCCTTGGCACCGTGCCGGGCACCGGCCTGCCCCGCATCCTGGACGTGGGCCAGTGCAATGACGCCTACAGCGCCATCCGCATCGCATTGGCGCTGGCCGACGCCTTTGGCTGCGGCGTCAACGACCTGCCCCTCTCGCTGGTGCTGTGCTGGTTTGAGCAGAAGGCCGTGTGCATCCTCATCGCGCTGCTGGCGCTGGGCATCCGGAACATCCGGCTGGGGCCTACCCTGCCCCCGTTCCTCTCGCCGGGGGTGGTGCGCACCCTGCAGGAACGGTACGGCCTCAAGCCCATTGCCACCCCGGAAGCCGACCTGCAGGCCATTCTGGGCGGGTGAGGTTTCGTTTGGTTATTTTACAACAAACCCGCAACTCAGAATTGGCGGTTCTGCCGGTGGAAGAGATCTCTCTGGCACCGGACCCCGACGCAGACGCCTCCGCCCCGGAAGCCCCGGCTGACTCTGACGACACCAACGGCACCGAAGCTGCCGCCGCATCCGACGCCCCGGCTCAGGCTCCCCACACGGAAGCTCCCGCCGCCGCACAGCCCGCTGCCCCGGCAGTGCCCACCCTGCCCCAGACCGGCACCACCGGCTGGATGGCCGGTGTGCTGGCAAGCCTGGGCTCCCTGCTGCTGGCCTGCGGATGGTTCTTCACCCGCAAATCAAAGCATTCCTGAGTCCTGAGTGTTCCGCATCACTCAGGGCAAATTCCTCCAAACCGCCGTACCCGCGTGCACAACGCCGGGTGCGGCGGTTTTGCTTGTATGCCGCGCACAGCTGCGGGGGCTCGCGGCGTTTCGCACAAGAAGCGGCGCAATGTGTGTAGCATATTTGGTGCAGCTGTCACTTGAAGATTTTTCAGGAATCTGTATAATATCAGGTATCGGAACAAAGGCGTTCCGCAGGGGCATCCTATGCCCTTGCGGGGCGCTTTTTTCTTTTGCAGGGGATAAAAAGCTGCGGAGGGTGCCGCAGCCCCCGGTAAACAAGTAAAAAGGATGGGAAAGACTATGGAAAACTTTACAGAGCAGAAAACCACCCTTGGTCTGTACGACCCACAGTTCGAGCACGATGCCTGCGGCATCGGCGCTGTGGTGGACATCAAGGGACGTAAAAGCCACCAGACGGTGGACGATGCACTGTCCATCGTGGAGCGGCTGGAGCACCGCGCCGGTAAGGACGCCGAGGGCAAGACCGGCGACGGCGTGGGCATCCTGCTGCAGATCAGCCACAAGTTCTTCTCCAAGGTTGCCGAGGAGCTGAACATTCGGCTGGGCAATGAGCGGGAGTACGGCGTGGGTATGTTTTTCTTCCCCCAGAACGAGCACCTGCGGGCACAGGCCATGAAGTTGTTCGAGGTGGTCACCCGCAAGGAGGGGCTCGAGTTTCTGGCATGGCGCGAGGTGCCCGTAAACCCCGATGCCGTGGGCCAGAAAGCCCGCGACTGTATGCCTGCTATCTGGCAGTGCTTCATCAAAAAGCCCGCCAAGGTGAGCAAGGGCATCGATTTTGACCGCAAGCTGTACATCGTGCGCCGCGTGTTCGAGCAGGCCAGCAACGGCACCTATGTGCCCAGCCTGTCCAGCCGCACTATCGTGTATAAGGGTATGTTCCTCGTGCACGACCTGCGCCGCTTCTACGCTGATCTGCAGGACCCGGATTATGAATCCGCCATCGGCATGGTGCACAGCCGCTTTTCTACCAACACCAACCCCAGCTGGATGCGTGCACACCCCAACCGCTTTATCCTGCACAACGGCGAGATCAACACCATCAAGGGCAACACCGACGCCATGCTGGCGCGTGAGGAGAGCATCTCCAGCCCCATTCTGCAGGACGATATGAACAAGATCCTGCCCATCATCAACACCTCCGGTTCCGACTCCGCCATGCTGGATAACACGCTGGAGTTTATGGTTATGAACGGCATGGAGCTGCCGCTGGCTGTTATGGTCACTATCCCCGAACCGTGGGAAAACAACAAGAACATCAGCCAGAAAAAGCGGGATTTCTATCAGTATTACGCCACCATGCTGGAACCGTGGGACGGCCCCGCTTCCATCCTGTTCAGTGACGGCGATGTGATGGGCGCTGTGCTGGATCGCAACGGTCTGCGCCCCAGCCGCTACTATATCACCAAAGACGGCCGCCTGATCCTGTCCTCTGAGGTGGGTGTACTGGAATGCGACCCGGAGAACATTCTGGTCAAGGAGCGCCTGCGTCCCGGCAAGATGCTGCTGGTGGATACCGTCAAGGGCGAGGTGGTGGACGACGAAAAGCTGAAGGAGCTTTACGCCAGCCGCGAGCCCTACGGCGAGTGGATCGACCGCAATCTGGTGCAGCTGAGCGGGCTGAAGATCCCCAACGTGAAGGTGGAAGGCTACACCGGCGAGCAGCTGACCCGCCTGCAGAAGGTGTTCGGCTACAAGTACGAGGACGTGAACACCATGATCCTTGCCATGGCGCGGGCGGGCGCAGAGCCCTCCGGTGCCATGGGCACCGACACCCCGCTTGCCGTGCTCAGCAGCCAGCATCCCCCGCTGTTCAACTACTTCAAGCAGCGTTTCGCACAGGTGACGAACCCGCCCATTGACGCCATCCGGGAAAAGGTAGTCACCTCCACCAGCGTTTACATCGGTGCCCACGGCAACCTGCTGGAGGATAAGCCGGAGAACTGCAAGGTGCTCAAGGTGCACAACCCCATCCTGACCAACACCGACCTGTTGAAGATCAAGTACATGAATGTGCCGGGCTTCAAGGTGGCCACGGTATCCATCAACTACTACAAGAACACCAGTCTGGAAAAGGCCATCGACCGGGTATTTCTGGAAGTGGATCGCGCCTACAAGGAGGGTGCAAACATCATCATCCTGTCCGACCGGGACGTGGATGAATACCATGTGACCATTCCCAGCCTGCTGGCTGTTTCGGCAGTGTCCCAGTACCTCATCCGCACCAAAAAGAGCACCGCGCTGGCGCTGATCCTGGAAAGCGCCGAGCCCCGGGAGGTGCACCACTTTGCCACCCTGCTGGGCTACGGTGCCTGCGCCATCAACCCCTATCTGGCACAGGAGACCATCGGCCAGCTCATCAATGAGGGCCTGCTGGACAAGGACTACTACGCCGCCGTGGACGACTACAACAACGCCATCCTCAACGGCATCGTGAAGATCGCCTCCAAGATGGGCATTTCCACCATCCAGAGCTACCAGAGCAGCCAGATCTTCGAGGCTGTGGGCATCTCGAAGGAGGTCATTGATAAATACTTTACCGGCACGGTGAGCCGTGTGGGCGGCATCAGCATGGCAGACATTCAGGCCGATGTGGAAGCGCTGCATAACGCCGCTTTTGACCCGCTGGGGCTGGATATCAACATGGAGCTTGCCGACAGCGGTGCCCACAAGTTCCGCAGCGGCAAGGAAGAGCACCTGTTCAACCCCCAGACCATCCACCTGTTCCAGAAAGCCTGCCGCACCGGCGATTACGCCACCTTCAAGCAGTTCACCCAGACGGTGGACAACATGGGTGCCGAGGGTGTGCATCTGCGCAGTCTGCTGGACTTCAACTACGCCGCAGACGGCGGCATCCCGCTGGAAGAAGTGGAGCCGATCTCCAGCATCGTCAAGCGGTTCAAGGGCGCTGCCATGAGTTACGGCGCACTGAGCAGCGAAGCACACGAGACCATTGCCATCGCCCTGAACCGTCTGGGCGGCCGCAGCAATACCGGTGAGGGCGGCGAGCCCGAGGAGCGTTACCACAGCGAGAGCAATTCCAAAATCAAGCAGGTGGCCTCTGCCCGCTTTGGCGTGACCAGCAAGTATCTGGTCAGCGCCGAGGAGATCCAGATCAAGCTGGCACAGGGCGCAAAGCCCGGCGAGGGCGGCAACCTGCCCGGTGCCAAGGTATATCCGTGGATCGCCAAGACCCGCCACAGCACCACCGGCGTGGGCCTGATCTCTCCCCCGCCGCACCATGATATCTACTCGATCGAGGATCTGGCACAGCTGATCTACGATCTGAAAAACGCCAACCGCAACGCCAACATCAACGTCAAGCTGGTCAGCGAAGCCGGTGTTGGCACCATTGCCGCCGGCGTTGCCAAGGGCGGTGCACAGGTCATTCTGGTGTCCGGCTATGACGGCGGCACCGGTGCTGCGCCCCGCACCTCCATCAAGCACGCAGGTCTGCCTTGGGAGCTGGGCATCGCCGAGACCCACCAGACCCTGATCCTGAACGGTCTGCGCACCCGCGTGCGCATTGAGAGCGACTCCAAGCTGCTGTCCGGCCGGGATGTAGCCATCAGCTGCATGCTGGGCGCAGAGGAGTTCGGCTTCGGCACTACCCTGCTGATGGCCGAGGGCTGTGTGATGATGCGCGTGTGCAATCTGGACACCTGCCCCATGGGCATCTGCACCCAGAACCCCGAGCTGCGCAAGAACTTCAAGGGCAAGCCGGAGTACATCATCAACTACCTCACCTTTGTGGCAGAGGAGCTGCGAGAGTACATGGCAAAGCTGGGCGTGCGCACCGTGGACGAGCTGGTGGGCCGCACCGATCTGCTGCGGGTCAAGCCCGCTGCCCCGGGCAGCCGCGCCGCAAAGCTGGATCTGGATTGCATTCTGCACAACCCCGCCATTGCAAACAGCAACGTCCACTTCATCAAGGAGGACAGCTACGACTTTCATCTGGAAAACACGCTGGACATGAAGGTGTTGATGAAGAAGTTCAAGCTGGGCAGCAAGGCTCCCCAGAGCGTCAGCCTGAATGTTTCCAACGTGGACCGCGCCTTTGGTGCCATCTTTGGCAGCGAGATCACCCGTAAATACGGCAACGATCTGCCGGATGATGTGTACACCGTGCACTGCAACGGTGCAGGCGGCCAGAGCTTTGGTGCCTTTATTCCCGCTGGCCTGACGCTGGAGCTGGTGGGCGACTGCAACGACTACTTCGGCAAGGGCCTTTCCGGCGGCAAGATCGTCGTGCGCCCGCCGCAGGGCATCGACTTCAAGCCCGAGGAGAACATCATCACCGGCAACGTGGCGCTGTACGGCGCTACCAGCGGCAAGGCGTTCATCTCCGGCGTGGCCGGCGAGCGCTTCTGCGTGCGCAACTCCGGCGCGACCGCCGTTGTGGAGGGCGTGGGCGACCACGGCTGCGAGTACATGACCGGCGGCACCGTGGTGGTGCTGGGACAGACCGGCAAGAACTTTGCAGCCGGTATGACTGGCGGCATTGCCTATGTCCTGGACGAAAACTGGGACTTCTACCAGCGGGTGAACAAGGAGACCGTCAGCCTGGAGCCGGTGGAGCACAAGTACGATGTTGCCACCCTGAAGGAGCTGATCCGCGCCCATGTGGAGGCCACCGGCTCTCCGCGCGGCAAGGAGATTCTGGACAATTTCAGTGCGTTCCTGCCCAAATTCAAAAAGGTGCTGCCTTACGATTACGACCGCATGCTGCGGGTCATCGCCTCGGTAGAGGAGCGTGGTCTGGACGGCGAGCAGGCACAGATCGAAGCATTTTATGCAGTGCAGAAGCATAAGTAAGGAGGGGCAGCAGCATGGGTAAGACAACAGGATTTATGGATTATGCGCGCAAGACCAGCACGGACGTTGCGCCGCTGGAGCGCCTTGAAAATTTTAACGAGTTCCACATCTGGCTCTCGCGGGAGCAGCAGCAGACGCAGGCCGCCCGCTGCATGGACTGCGGCGTGCCCTTCTGTCAGGCGGGCATGATGATCGGCGGCATGGCCTCCGGCTGTCCGCTGAACAATCTCATCCCGGAGTGGAACGATCTGGTGTACCATGGCAAGTGGGAGCTTGCGCTCCACCGCCTGATGGCCACCAACCGCTTCCCGGAGTTTACCAGCCGGGTGTGCCCCGCCCTGTGCGAGGCCGCCTGCACCTGCGGGGATGTGACCGGCAGCAGCGTCACCGTGCGCGAAAACGAGCACGCCATCATTGAAACAGCCTACGCCAAGAACTGGCTGACCGCCACCCCGCCGCCGACCCGTACCGGCAAGAGCGTTGCCGTGGTGGGCAGCGGCCCTGCGGGGCTTTCGGTGGCAGAGTACCTGAACAAGCGCGGCCACGCCGTTACGGTGTTTGAGCGCGCCGACCGTGTGGGCGGTCTGCTGATGTACGGCATCCCCAACATGAAGCTGGATAAGGCGGTCATCGAGCGCCGGGTCAAGCTGATGCAGGCCGAAGGTGTTGTGTTCCGCACCGGCATGGATGTAGGCGGCGCCGTGCCCGCCGAGCAGCTGCTGGCAGATTTTGATGCCGTAGTGCTGTGCTGCGGCGCAAAAAAGCCCCGCGACCTGAACGTGCCCGGCCGGGACGCCAAGGGCGTGCACTTTGCCGTGGACTACCTGACCAGCGTGACCAAGAGCCTGCTGGACTCGGGTTTTGCAGACGGCAAGGCCATCAATGCAGCCGGTAAAAACGTACTGGTCATCGGCGGCGGCGACACCGGCAACGACTGTCAGGGCACTGCCCTGCGGCAGGGCTGCACCGACCTGATGGCGCTGGAAATGATGCCGCAGCCCCCTGCCGAGCGCACCGCCGCAAACCCGTGGCCGGAGTGGCCCCGGGTGCTGAAGGTGGACTACGGCCAGACCGAGTGCATTGCCAAGTTCGGCAAGGACCCGCGCGTGTACCAGACCACCGTCAAGGAGTTTTTGAAGGACGAGGCCGGTAACCTGACCGGTGCCGTCATCAGCTGCCTGAAGCCGGAGCGCGACCCCGAGACCGGCCGCACCAGCATGGTGCCCACCGGCAAGGAATTTACCTACGACTGCCAGCTGGCGTTTATCGCCGCAGGCTTTACCGGCTGCGAAAACTACACAGCCGATGCCTTTGGGGTGGAGCTGACCGCCCGGGGCAATGTAGCCGACCACAGCTTTAAGACCAACGTGGACAAGGTGTTCGTCTGCGGCGATATGCGCCGCGGCCAGAGCCTTGTGGTGTGGGGTCTGCGCGAGGGCCGCGATTGCGCCGCCGAGGTGGACCGCTGCCTAATGGGCTACTCGAACCTTTAATTTGCCATTCTCTTTCCTATCCTAAACAAGCAGAAGCGGGAGCCCGTTCAAGGCTCCCGCTTCTGCTTTTGTTGTATGCTGTTTAATTGGTATCGTATTCCGGCTCTGTACTGCCCTCCGGGGCGTTTCCGGGGTGGTAGGCTCGGTAGCGGCAGGCTCCTCGGGGGTGGTAGTGATCTGCACACTGGGGTCTGCGGCGATATACACGGTGATCACCGTACCCACCGTGACCATAGCGCCCTCTTCCTCGCTGGCAGAGACCACACAGCCCGTAGCGTAGGAGCCATCGTTCACTACCATAAAGCAGCTGGCCACAAGCCCCCGGCTGCTCAGGATCTCAATGGCCTTATCCTGCGATGCACCGATGATCTTGGGCATCTCCACCTTCTCCGGGCCCTGACTGACCACGATCTGGATCACCTCGCCGTTCTCCATCACCTCGCCGGCCTCCGGCTCCTGCCGGATGACCTGCCCAGAAGGCACGGTATCGCTGTACTCCAGCACCGCCCGGAACAGGTACATACTGGTGTACTCGCGGTTATTCTTGATTTGTTCGTAGTCAATGCCCACAAAGTTGGGCACAAGGTTCTGGGGCTTCATTTCCTCGCTGCTGGCAGCTTCCGAGCTCGGCTCCGAAGAGGGAGTTTGTTCCTCCTTGCTGCTCACGATGCCCCACAGGGTGAGCAAGATCAAAACGGAAAGCAGGATCAGGATGCCCGCCAGCAACCCCTTCAAACTGAGCAGATGTTCCCTGCTCTGCGCGCTCTGCTCTGCCCGCACCGGATGCATCGGGGTCTCCGGCTTCATGGTGCGGGTCAGCTCGGCGGTATATTCCTTGGAAGAAAGCGCCTGATACAGCTGCGGCACGGTCTGGATGCGCTCCATGACCTTGAGCCGCAGCCCCAGCTGCAATACATCGGAGACATAGGCCGGTACGGCAGGCTCTACGGTGCGTGCCCGGGGGTTAGAGTCCGACACCACACGCTGGGCAGCGGGCATGGGTGCCTGCCCGCACACCATGCGGTAAAAGACGGCGGCAAGGCTGTATTCGTCGGTGTAGCGCCCCTCAAACTCGGCGGTGGTGTACTGCTCCGGCGCGGAGTAACCCTCGTACAGCTGCTCGTGCAGACCGCTGCCTGCGGTGCGCAGACCCACGGTGGCGTACCCGGCCAGACGGCAGCGGCCATCCGACATCACCCGGATATTCTCCGGGCAGATGCCGCGGTGCACCAGCCCCGCCTTGTGCATGGCCGCCACGCCCTCAAACACCGGGCGCAGCATGGCGCAGGCATCCTCTGCCTGCACCGGAGCGGGACGATTTTCCAGCCATTGCTCCAGCGGGGTGCCGCCTAAGTTTTCCAGCACCGCATACACGGTATTGTTGGCCTCCACCACGTCCAGCACGGCCTCCAGACCGCTGGCGGGGGTAATGCGTTGGATGGCGCGGTACAGGTCTGCAAAGTCCATGCGGGTGGTCTTGAACAGCACTTCACTGCCCTGCTTGGGGCGCAGGACGCAGTCCGCACCCCGCTCCGCAGAAAGGGTGACGGGCAGGTACTCCTTGATGGTCACTCGGAAGCCACCCAGATTCTCCACGCCGCTGTACAGCACGCCTTCGCCGTCCAGACTGCGCATCTCGCCCACGGTGTAGCGCCCGGCCAGCACCGTGCCCACCGGCAGGCAGCCCGCCGGGTTGCATCCCTCTAAGATCTTCCCGCAATGGGGGCAGACGGTCGCCGCAGGCGGCAGTTCCCCCATGCAGAACGGACACAGGCGTTTTTGCTCCATAGTGTTCTCTCCCCTTCCAAACTTCTATACATTTTATTGTATCATAGTGTTCCCCGCCGTGCAAGCTGTCCGCATTTTGGTGCACACGCAAAAAAGACCGGGGCCCGCAGCCCAAAGGGCTGACAGGCTCCGGTCTTAAAGATGCAAGGGGTTTCCCTTATGCTGCGCTTAGTGGATGAACACAGGACCCAGCGGGTTTGCAATGGGGCTTACATAGCCGCCCAGCAGCTTGGGGATAGCAAGGCTGATGTCGGGGATGTAGGTCAGCAGCAGCAGTGCAATGAACATGCACAGGTAGAACGGCAGGGTTGCCTTGACCACCTTCTCCATGGGGCGCTTTGCAACGGCAGAGCCGATGAACAGAACGGAGCCAACGGGAGGAGTCAGCAGGCCGATGCCGCAGTTCAGAACCACGATGATACCGAACTGGATGGGGTCGATGCCGATGGAGGTGGCGATGGGCAGCAGGATGGGGGTAGCGATCAGGATGATGGGAGCCATATCCATGATCATGCCCAGCACCAGGATGATGAGGTCGATGAGCAGTGCGATGATGTAGGGGTTGCTGGTGACGCTGGTGATGGCGGTTGCTGCCAGATCAGGCACATGCAGCATGGTCAGGCAGTTGCCGAACACTGCAGAGGTAGCGATCAGGATCAGCACGATGGACAGGGTGTTGACGCACTCGTCCAGAGCGTGCCACACGCCCTTCCAGTCCAGACCCTTATAGACGAACACGGAAACGAGCAGAGAGTAGATAACGGCGATAGCAGCGGACTCGGTAGCGGTAAACACACCGCCGACAACGCCGAACACCACGATGATGACAGCGGCCAGTGCCCAGATGGAGGTGCCCAGCTGCTTGACAAAAAGCCTTGATGCTGAAGGGATCACCCTTGGGGTAGTTGCGCTTGACCGAGATGATGTAGGAGCCGATCATCAGCACGATAGCCAGCAGAGCGCCGGGCAGGTAGCCGGCCAAGAACAGGCTGCCCACGGAGATACCACCGGCGGTGGTAGCGTAGATGACCATGTTATGGCTGGGGGAACCAGCAGACCCTCGCAGGAGGAGGTGATGGTAACAGCGGTGGAGAAGTCTGCGCCGTAGCCCTGATCCACCATCATGGGGATCATGATAGAGCCGATGGAAGCGGTATCGGCGGAAGCAGAACCGGAAATGCCGCCGAAGAAGTAGGAAGCCACGATGTTGACCATGGCCATACCGCCGCGCATCCAGCCCACGCAGGCGTCAGCCAGTGCGATCAGCTTTTCAGAAATGCCGCCGGAGCCCATGAGCACACCCATGGTGATGAAGAACGGCACAGCCATCAGGCTGAAGGAAGAGATGCCCTTGACCATCAGGCGGCAGACGTCGGTCAGTGCCTGACCCTGCACCAGCATGCACAGCACGCTGGACAGACCAACGGCGTATGCAATGGGGAAGCGCAGGAAGATCATAACAAAGAAGCTGACAAGAAGGACAATGATTGCCAGTGTCTGAACTGTCATATTACATTTCCTCCTTTACAAAAAAGCTCTTGATGTGGTTGTACAGCGACTCGATCTCGAAGATGATCATGGCAACACCGGCCAGCGGCACCGGAAAGTACATCCAGAAGCGGCTCAGCCAAGGCATGGAAACATAGAAGCCACGGCCGCCCAGCGTGGTGGCGTAGTTCCAGCCGACCGCCATCATCACCACACCAAGGATCATCACGGCCACGTCAGACAGGATGTCCAGCGCCTTGACCACTTTCTTGGGCAGGTACATATCAAAGGCAGTCATGCGGATGTGTGCGCCGCGGCGGATGGCCAGCGCAGCGCTCAGCACAGCCATGTAGCTCATGCAGGTCAAAACGACCTCCTCAGACCAGGAGGGGTCCGGAATAAAGGGGACGTAACGGCCAATGACCGACATCGTGGTAATGAGGATATCTGCGATCAGCAGGATCTTGCAGATGAACAGAACCACTTTGTAGGTAATGTCGTACGCCGGTCTGATCTTATCCAGAGTGGTAAAGATTTTCGGCATAGAAATTCCTCCATATAAAAACCCGGCGAAGCCTGCGGGCGTATTCCCGTGGGCCCCCGCCGGGCAATGTACTACTTAGATTGGATGGAAAGCCAGCTTATGCCTTCATGTCCAGCAGCTTCTGGTACAGCTCAGCCTGATCAGAGGTGTTGTCCTTGATGACCTTAGCGCAAGCTTCCTGCCAGGGAGTCTTGTCGTCCACATCCACAACGTTGCAGCCGGAGGAGCGCAGCTCTTCCAGAACCTTGTTCTCAGCGGTCTCAGACAGATCAGCGTTGAACTTCTGGGTGTCGGCAGCAGCAGCCATAACGGCAGCCTGCTGGTTAGCGGTCAGCTTGCCCCATGCGTTGTCGGTGATAACAGCCTGCACAGCGCCCAGAGTGTGGCCGTCCAGGATCAGGTTGTTAGCAACCTCGGGGAAGGCATTGGACTTGTAGTTTGCGATGGGCTGCTCAGCGCCATCCACAACGCCGGTCTGCAGTGCGCTGTACAGCTCGCCGAAAGCAACGACGGTGGGGTTAGCGCCCAGACCCTCGACCATGCCGTTCATAACAGGGTCGTTGGACACACGCAGCTTCATGCCCTTCAGATCATCGATGGTTGCAACGGGCTTGACGGTGAAGAAGTGACGGAAGCCCTCCTCGCCGTAGAACAGGCCGCGAACGGGCAGGCCCAGTTCCTGAGGCTCGTTCAGGAACTCAGGAGCCAGATCGCTGTTGGCAAAGTTCCAGAAGTGAGCGCGGTTGTTGAAGGTGAAGGGGATGGACAGCAGCTTGGACTTATTGCAGCCGTAGCTGGTCAGAGCGAAAGCAGAGATACGGCTCATATCGATGGAGGTAGAGCCGCCCAGGATAGCGTCCAGAACGTCGTTCTCAGAGCCCAGAACACCGGAAGCCTGCACATCGACGACCACAGAACCGCCGCTCAGCTCCTCGACCTTCTCCTTGAAGTGAGAACCGGTCTGGCCAACGATGGTATCCAGCGGGTTGACCTCGGCGTAGACCAGAGTCACCTTGGGATCGTTGGCAGCAGCTGCTGCATCACCGGCAGCAGCAGAAGCAGAAGCTGCGGTAGAGGTGGAAGCAGCGGTAGAAGTGGAGCCGCTCTTGGAACCACCGCAGGCGGTCAGAGCAACAGCAGCGGTAGCTGCACCGGCAACGGCCATAAAGCTACGACGAGAGATCATTTTCATAGGAATCGTCCTCCTTAAATAATTGTGAAATTCTCCGGGCGCACAGGTGCCGGAGCTTTCGTTCATTGACTGTACACACTTTAGCAAATTTTCCGAAATGAAACAAGAGCTTTCGAAAAATGTCCTATTTTTCGAAAGAATGTCAAGATTGTTTTTGACACATTGCACAATTGCTTTCCGTCTTGTTTGTGCAACACTACTGACCAGTTGGATACATTCCTGCATTCATAGCAAAAAACAACACCCCGAAAAATGTCCATCCGGGCACTTCTCGGGGTGTCTTTTTCAGCTTTTCTGTATCCGGTCGATCAGTTCCTGCTGGGCAGAGAAGCCATCGTACATGGGCTGCACCGCTGCGCGGAAGCGAGCTTTTTCGGCATCGTCCAGCTCGGTGACGCAGATGCCCCGCTTGCGCATATTCTGCTCTGCGTTCGCCTCCCGCCGCGCCCAGAGCTCGCGCTCTGTCTGCGCGCTCTCCCGGGCGCAGGCACGGATCACCTCCGGGAAGCTCTCGTCCAGCGCGGCAAGCTTTTCCATCACCGCCGGGCTGGCCAGCTGCACCTCCGGCACCCGGGTGTGCTCGTCCTTCAGGAAAAAGGGCGCTACCTCGTAGTGTCCCATGGCTTCGTAGCTGGGCCAGTTGTTCTCTGCCCCGTCGATCTCGGCATTATGCAGGGCGGCATATACCTTGCTGTACACCACCTGCGCCGGCTTTGCGCCCAGTGCGGTGATCATGTCGCTCATCATGTCCGACTCCTGCACCCGGATGGTCAGCCCCTGCAAATCATCCAGCCCGGTCACCTTTTCCCGGGTGTAGAAGCTGCGTACACCGGCGTCGAACCACGAAAGCCCTACTAAGTCCATCCCATCCAGTATGGCCAGAAACTCATCGCCGATGTCGCCGTCCAGCACCCGCCACATCTGCTGGGCATCGCTGTACAGGTAAGGCAGCTGCAACACGCTGAGCTCCGGCTCGTACTCTGCCAGCTGGCTCAGGGACACGCGGGAAAAATCCACCCCGCCGAACTGCATCTGCTGGATGACGCTCTGCTCTGCGCCCAGCTCTGCCCCGCTGTAAACCAGCACCTTCACCCGGCCGCCCGTGCGCTGCGCCACAAGCTCGGCAAAGGCCTTTGCCGCCTTGCTGGTGGGGTAGTCCTCCGGCTGGTTCTCCGCATAGCGCAGGATGAGCGGCTTCTCCTGTTGCGAAGAAGCAGACTGCGCCGTGCAGCCTGTAACTGCCAGTGCCGGGGCTGCCGCAAGCAGACGCAGCAGCTGACGGCGGGTCACAGCCGCGCCTCCCGGGCTGCCTTTGCCGCTTCCTTCCGGTACTGGGTGGGGGTCATGCCGGTGCGCTTTTTAAAGGCGCGGGCAAAGTAGCTGGCGTCCTCGTAGCCCACCATAGAGGCTACCTCCGCTGCGGAGCGGAAGGGGTCGGCCAGCAGTTCTTTAGCTGCGTTGATGCGCAGCTCGGTCAGACAGTCCAGAAAGTTCATCTTCTGGTATTTTTTGAACTGCGCCGACAGGTACGCCGGGCTGATGTGCAGGATCTCGCTCACGCTGTCCAGCGAGAGGTCGGCCATATAGTTATCTTCCATATACTTGCGCACATGGTCCATCACCAGTGCGTTGCGGTCGCTCTCCCCTTCCCCGGCGGGCTCGGTCTCCTGCTCCGGGGCGGTTTCCGGCTCCGGGGCTTCCGCAGCCAGCTCGGCCAAGCGGCGACCGGCCTCGATCTGCCGGATAGCGCGGCGGATGGCGGCCTCGGTCTCGTCCGGGTCCACCGGCTTCAGCAGATAGTCGCAGGCGCCCAGATGCACGGCCTCGTGGGCGTACTGGAACAGGCTGTAGGCCGTGACAAAGATCACCTTGCACTCCGGGCGCTGTTCCAGCACGGCGCGGGCGGCATCCAGGCCGTTCATGCCCGGCATCTCAATGTCCATCAAAATCAGGTCTGCTTCCCAGAGCACGGCGGTATCGGCGGCTTTGCGGCCATTTTCCGCCATCTCCACCGTCACCTCATGCTCGAACCGGCGCATGACGATATCCGCCAGCGCCTCCCGCTCCATCCTCTCATCATCCGCGATCAACAGACGAATCATTCCTCAAATTCCTCCTCATTCTCCACCAGCGGCAGATACAGGATCACCGCAGTTCCCCGCCCCGGCCGGGAGCGCACCACCACCCGGCAGCGGGCATCCAGCAGCCGCAGACGAGCAGCCACATTATAAATACCGATATGTTCCCAGCGGGGCGCGGGCTGCTCCAGTGCCGTGCGCAGCTGCTGCAGCTGCTCCGGCTCAATACCCACGCCGTTGTCCAGCACCCGGATGCACAGCAGACCTTTTTCCCGCAGGGGGATCATGCGGATGCGCACCACGCCGCCCTCTTCCTTGGGGCAGATGCCGTGCTTGAAGGCGTTTTCCACGATGGGCTGCAAGATAAAGGACGGCACCATCGTCTCAGTCAGGTCCAGCGAATCCGAGAACGCCCACTCCATCTGCACCCGGTCGCCAAAACGCACATGGTAGATGGAGTAATACTCGTCCACGATGCGCACCTCCCGGGAGAGCGGCACCTGCTCATCGTTGCTCATCAGGCTGTAGCGCAGCAGATGGGAAAGCGCCATGATGAGCGCCTGGGTGCGGTAGGCGGTCTCGGTGCCGGCAGTCTGCTGGATGACGTTCAGGGTGTTGAACAGGAAATGCGGGTCGATCTGGCTGCGCAGCTGCTGCAAACGGCTGCGCTCCATGCGGTTCTGCAGTTCCAGCGCCTCGGTCTTTTGGCGATGCAACTCCCGCTCGATCTCGTTTTTCTCCTGTAAGGTGCTCACCTGCTGCGCCATAGAGTGCTTCATGCGGTTGAAGGACTCCGCCAGCTGGCCGATCTCCGGCTGCTTGGGCAGCGGGATGTCCGGGGTATCGAACTGGCTGCGGCTGATAGCGCGGGAGGCCTCGATCATCTGAGACACCGGAGTCAGCAGCTGCATGACCATCAGACCGGAGGCGCAGCCCAGCGCCACGCACAGCGCCACCACCACGATCTGCATCAGGGCGATCCGTTCGCCCAGCTCCGAGATCTCGGTGTAAGTAGTCTGAGCGTCCAGAATCGAGGCTTTCAGCAGCTGCATGGTGTACTGGCTCAGATACCCGCCGCAGACCGAGACCTTGTTGTAGTACAGCTGGGAAGCCTTTGCTTCCTGCCCACTGGAAAGATAGCTCTCCAGCTCTTCCAGCAGGGTGTTGTAGCTGCCGTAGGTGGTTTCCACCGCGCCGTACAGCACCCACTGCTCATCGCTGACGTTCTGTAAGCCGTCCATATTGGATCGGATGCGCCACAGCCATGCATTGCTGGTGGAGCAGGCTGCCTGAAGCTTTTCCAGCATTTCCTCAGTCTCGCCGTTCTCCCAGCGGTACGCTTCCAGAATGCTGATGGAGCTTTCCACACCGCCCTGAAAGCGGCTGATGGCGTTAAAGTTGCCCATCTGGTCGTCCTGCACCTGCTGCACCGCCCGTGCCTGATAGCCGTTCAGGGCAAGCTGCAATGCAAAGGCCGCAAAAAATGCTGCCAGACACAGCACCATGCGCTGCTTGAGCGTAACGCTGTGCTTCCAGTTGCGCTTTTCCATGCAAGGCTTCCCCCTTTTTCGTAAGGTGTATCTGAAAACAAAGAAAATGACGAATATTTCGCAAGCACAAGCGGGATTTAAGGCAAATAGCCGCAGGAATCCTTTGTGGATTTCAAGGCTGATTCACGCAAAAAGCCAGCTGTGTTTGTAGAAATAGACTAAATTTTCGACTTTTCAGATACACCCCAGATAATATCTTATTTTACCACGCCTTGCGGGCGGTTTGCAAGCCGGATGCACCGCCGCCGATGCATCTTTTGCTTGCTTCTTGCCGGTAAATGTGGTACTATGCCCAAAAAAGGAGGGTAACTTTATGACCCAGAATGTTTGCGTTTCCGTTCAGATGGACGAAAAAAGCTTTCACGATTTTGCATCTTTTGACCTGCTGCGCCACAACAAGGGCTGGCAGCGTCCGGCGGTGTTCACCGCCATTCTGCTGGTGTGTGCCGGCATCTGCCTGAGCCAGATCGGCAAGCGGGAGGGTGCCGGGCTGCTGACCGCCGTGCTGGCCATCGTAGCCATCGGTCTGCCCGCCGTATACTTCGGTACCTTCTTTGCCAACCTCTCCAAGCAGATCAAAAAGCTGGGTCTGCCCCGTCCCTTCTACCGGCTGGAACTGGACGCCGCCGGGCTTTCGGTCTGGATGGCCGGTGAGCAGAACAAGACCGAGCCCACCAACCGCTACACCTGGAACACCGTGTACTGCGCCTACCGCACCAAAGAGGCGGTGTACATCTACGTCCAGAAGAATCAGGCCTATCTGCTGAACGAGAGCATGGATGCCGCATGGAGCCTGCTGGGCAGCGCCCTGCCCGCTGCCAGCCTGCACGACTGCCGGAAATAAGGGCAGCGGAAAATCTATTTTTTTTCGAACTCCCGGAGCGTCTGCGGACGCTCCGGGAGTCTGTTTTTACATAACAATTTTCACAAAACAAAAAACCCACGCTGCGGCCAAAGCAAAAGCGCAGCGTGGGTCACGGAAATAGCGTTATAAAGTTTTAGCGGGCCAGAGTGTACTTGTGCAGGGTCTTGCGCACTGCGCCGTTACCAGCGTACAGCTCCTTGACCATGCCCTCGATCTTTTCGCCCAGACCAACGGCGTACAGATCCACACCGAACACATCGGCACGGCTGTACAGAGCCTTCAGGCAGCTGAAGTCCTGCTCGCCTTCCTTGACCTCCAAGGGGTTGACGATGGCCTGCAGCTCAGCCAGCAGCGGATCGGTGGAAGGCTCAAAGGCCTGGCCGTTGTCGTCGATGCCCTTCAGGTAGCGGGCATAGCCTGCCAGCACCAGCGGGATCAGCACGAGGTTGGACTTGTCCAGACCGCGCTCCTCGTAAGCCTTGATGGTCTCGCCGAAGCGGATCGCCAGCTTCTGGGAGGTATCGGTAGCGATACGCTGCGGAGCATCAGGCATAAAGGGGTTGGGCAGACGGCGGTTGATGACAGCGGCCGATGAACTCGTAGGGGTTCAGCACGCCGGGATCGACCACAACAGGCATAGCCTCGATATAGCCGATCTTCTGGATAAAGGAGCGCAGATCCTCGTCTGCCATCTCAGCAGAGATGAGGTTGTAGCCCAGCATGCAGCCATAGATGGACATGGCAGTGTGCAGGGGGTTCAGGCAGGTGCAGACCTTCATCTTCTCGATCTTATCCACGGTCTCGCGGTCGCAGTACAGCACACCGCCCAGTTCCAGCGGAGGACGGCCGTTGGTGTAGTGATCCTCAATGCACAGGTACTGGGTCTCCTCGGCGTTGACGAAGGGAGCGGTGAAGGTGTGCTTCTCGGTCACGATGGTGTAGTTGTCCTCAAAGCCGTCCTTTGCCAGCATTTCCTGCACCTTTGCGTCCGGGCGCGGGGTGATCTTATCGATCATGCTCCAGGGGAAGGTGATCTTGGTCTCGTCCTGCACATAGGCCAGGAACTCGGCGGGCACCAAACCCTGCTCCACCCACTTTGCAGCGTAGGCGTGGACGGCAGTCTTGACCTTATCGCCGTTGTGAGAGCAGTTATCCATGCTCTGCACGGTCAGGGGCAGCTTGCCGGCCTTGAAGCGCTCGTACAGCAGAGCGGTGACCTTGCCCATGGCCAGCACGGGGGTCAGGCCGCGCTCCAGATCAGCGGGAGCAACGCCGTAGCCTTTCTCGGTGATGGTGAAAGAGATCATCTGCAGGCTGGGGTTCTGGAAGATCTCCACCAGACGTGCCCAGTCCGCACCGAACGAGTAATCGGCTTTCAGGCTCTCGGTGACGGAAGCGATGACCTTCTTCTCGATCTCGCCGGTAGACTTCAGGCAGACCAGCAGGCTGAGGTTATCGTAGGGCTGGTAAGCCTTGTCGATGATCTCGTAGTCGAAGCTTTCAGCCACGATGACGCCGCGGTCGTACTTGCCGCTGTTCAGTGCATCGTTCAGCACGGCAGCGGGGAAAGCGCGGAAGATGTTGCCTGCGCCAAAGTGCACCCAAGTGGGCTCGGCGTGGGTCTTGGCCTTGACAGCCTCGATGTCGAATTTGGGCAGCTCGTAGCCCTTTTCTGCCCACTCGGCGGACAGATTGCCGTTTTTGATATCAGACAGCTTCATAATCATCAGCCCTTCTTTTCTTCATCCAGACGATCCAGCAGATCCCAGATACCCAGCATATACTGGATGCCCAGAGCGCGGTCATACTTGCCATAGCCGGGGCGGCAGACGCCGGGGCCTTCCTCCCACAGCTGACGGCCGTGGTCAGGACGGATGTAGCCCTCAAAGCCGCAGTCATGGTAAGCGCGCATCACCTCAATGATGCCGGTCTCGCCGCAGCAGTCGCGGTGCGCAGCCTCAGAGAAGTCGCCGTTGGGGAAGTGGTGGATATTGCGGACGTGGCCGAAGGCAATGCGGTCGCAGTGCTTGCGGATGATCTCGGCACAGTTATTGTTGGGGTTTGCGTTCAGGCTGCCGGTGCACAGGGTCAGGCAGTTGTACGGATCGTCCACCATCTTCAGGAAGCGGTCGATGCTGGGCTCGTCCACCAGCAGGCGGGGCAGGCCGAAGATATCCCAAGGAGGATCGTCCATGTGGATGGCCATTTTGATGTCGCACTCGTGGCAGGTGGGCATCAGAGCTTCCAGGAAGTACTTCAGGTTCTCCCACAGCTTCTCCTTGGTGACAGGAGCGTAAGCCTTGAACAGCTCGTCCAGCTTTGCCATGCGCTCCGGCTCCCAGCCGGGGAAGGTCATGTTGTACTTCTCGGTGAAGGACATGATATACTCGGCCATCGCCTTGTAATCGCCCTTGATCTTGTCCTTCTCGTAGAACAGTGCGGTGGAACCATCGCCTACCGGATGGAACAGGTCGGTACGGGTCCAGTCGAAGATGGGCATAAAGTTGTAGCAGATGACCTTGACGCCGAACTTGGACAGGTTGCGGATGCACTGCTTGTAGTTCTCGATATACTGGTCGCGGGTGGGCAGACCGATCTTGATATCGTCGTGCACATTGACGGACTCGACAACATCCATGTCAAAGCCGTAGGCGTGGATCTGGTCTGCAACCTTCTGGATCTCGTCGATTTCCCAGATCTCGCCGGGCATTTTGTTGTGCAGTGCCCAGACGATGCTGGTCACGCCGGGGATCTGCTTGATGTCGCTCAGGGTGACGGGGTCGTTGCCCTCGCCATACCAGCGCCAACCCATTTTCATAGGCATAGAGAAGTTCCTCCTGTCGTTATTTATCTTATGGCACGCGCAGTACGCCTGCACGCTCTTCTTGCTTATATTCTAATATATCAGTTATAAAATAGCAATACGCACAATGCCATTTTTTTGTGTTTATTCTTGTATACTTTACACAAAAAATGGCAAAATGCCAGTTTTTTAACAAGGTTTTTGGGCAGTGTGCTGCTCTCCTTCCAATCTTCTCCTGTTCCTCCGGCTGGTGCGGCTTTTTGACCGGTTTGCGCAAAAATATGTCCTGCTTCCGTTAAAAGTCCGTTCTGTGGGACATTTGTCCTGTTATACTGCAATTACACCGAGGGACGGCGGCGTCTCCCGCATCAACTGGAAAAGAGAGGCATACTATGGACGAAAACAACTTTGTGGTAAAGACCATCTTCCACGCCCGCGGCAGCTCCGAGGTACTTACCGAAAACTATTTTGCCACCCGGAAGGAGGCTGAAGAATTCTGTGCCCTGACCGACTACGCCATGAAGCTGAACTACGGCGCAGAGCAGCAGCTGGTGACCACCGAGATCGTGGCGCTCTGATCCGCCCGGCGAGCAGCCGGTTGACAATTCCTGTAAAAACCTTTATATTCAAGACACGCAGCGCTCCGCAAAAACCGCCGGGCGCGCCATCTGCTTTTACTTTTATATATATAAAAGGAGGATCCACTATGGTTTCACCTGCCAAGTGCATCTCCGGGCGTTCTGTTGCCGATTGGATCGCGGCATATCCCGTGGTCTCTGACCTCTGCGCCCTGAAGGAGACTGCATGGGTAAACCCGGACAAGCTGCCCTTTGCACAGGCTGCGGCTGCCTGCCCGCTGACTTTGGCCGACATTGAGGACGCCGCCGCACGGCTGGAGCGGTTTGCGCCCTATCTTGCCGCCGTCTTTCCCGAGACCGCTGCGGCGGGCGGCATCATCGAGTCCCCTGTTCAGCCCATCCCCCGGATGCAGAAGGTGCTGAAGGAGCGCAGCGGCACTCATATCGCCGGGCAGGTATGGGTCAAGTTGGACAGTCATCTGCCCATTTCCGGCTCCATCAAGGCGCGGGGTGGCATTTACGAGGTGCTGAAAACCGCCGAGGACATTGCCCTGCACAGCGGAATGCTGCACCTTACCGACAACTACGCCGTTCTGGCAGAAGAGCGCTTCCGCAAGCTGTTCTCGCAGTATTCCATCGCGGTGGGCTCCACCGGCAATCTGGGGCTTTCCATCGGCATCATGAGCGCGAAGCTGGGCTTTCAGGTCACTGTGCATATGTCCGCTGACGCGCGGCAATGGAAAAAAGACCTGCTCCGCAGCCGGGGCGTCAAGGTGGTGGAGTACGCCTCTGATTACAGCATCGCCGTGACCGAGGGTCGTAAGCTGGCGGCGGGTGACCCCCACTGCCACTTTGTGGATGACGAAAACTCCAAGACCCTCTTTCTGGGCTATGCTGTGGCTGCACTGCGGCTGAAAAAGCAGCTGGACGCGCAGGGCGTCACCGTGGATGCGGAGCATCCTCTCTTCGCCTATCTGCCCTGCGGCGTGGGCGGCGGCCCCGGCGGCGTGGCCTTTGGCCTGAAGATGCTGTTCGGCGATGCCGCACACTGCTTCTTCGCCGAGCCAACCCACTCCCCCTGCATGATGCTGGGCATGGCCACCGGCGAAAACAACAGCATTTGCGTGCAGGACTTTGGCATCGATAACCGCACCGCCGCCGATGGTCTTGCCGTGGGGCGCGCCTCCGGCTTTGTGGGCGGGCTGATGCGTCCCTTTATGAGCGGCTGCTACACCCTGCAGGACGAGCGGATGTACACCCTTCTGGCGCAGCTGGCAGACGCCGAAGATCTTTACCTTGAACCCAGCGCTCTGGCGGGAATGTACGGCCCGGTGCTCACCCAGCCCGGGCAGCTGCTTGGCGCTTACACCGAAGCCGCTCTGCCCGCCGGTGCGCTGGCAAACGCCACCCATCTGGTCTGGGCTACCGGCGGGAATATGGTTCCCCGGGAAGAAATGCAGCGCTACTACGCAAAAGGCAGGGCGCTGGCACAGGGGTGACCGTGTGTCATGTTTCGATTGCCGGTCGCATATTGACATTTTTACAAGCGTACGCTATACTGTACACGAAAGGAGTGATTCTACGATGACCACTACAAATATCACGAATTTCCGTAAGAATGCCTTCGACTATGTAGAGCAGACCATTAAATACAACCAGCCCATCAACATCACCACCAAGGACGGCAATGCCGTGCTGCTGTCTGAAGAAGATTACAGCGGCATCATGGAAACGCTGTATCTGGTCTCTGCACCGGGTATGCGCGAAAAGATCATGGACGGAATCGCCACGTCGCTTGAGGACTGTGTGGACGAAACGGCGGTGGAGTGGTAAATGTACAAGGTCGTTTACACCAAAACCGCTGCAAAGGACGTACCAAAACTGAAGTCTGCCCATCTGGACGAAAAGGCAAAGGCACTCATTGAAATCATCCGTGTTGATCCTTTCCAAAACCCGCCCCCGTACGAAAAGCTGGTGGGTGATCTGAACGGTGCATACAGCCGCCGCATCAACATCCAGCACCGCCTTGTTTATCAGGTCTATGAAAAAGAGCAGACCGTTAAGATCCTCAGTCTGTGGACGCACTATGAACGATAAATCTAATAGCACTTCTTCGGAAAATCCATCATACGATGAGGATATGCGTGCAGAGTACGATTTTTCTGATGCCAGAAGGAACCCTTATCCGCACGACATACAAAAATAACAAGCAAAAGCCGCCTTTCGTGCCAAACAGCACAAAAAGCGGCTTTTTATCGTTTTATTTCAGGAGCAAAGAGCCTTGCGGAAGCTTATTCCGGCAGGTCCTCTTCGTTCTCCAGGCTGTGCCAGACGTTCTGGACGTCATCATTGTCTTCCAGTGCATCCAGCAGCTTGCCCATCTGCTTCAGCTGATCGGGATCGGTCAGGCGGGTGGTGGTCATGGGCACCATGGCCAGATCGTCGGACAGGATCTCGTAGCCCTTCTCCTCCAGAGCCTTGACCACAGCGGAGTAGTTCTCGGGGTCGGTGGTGACCTCGGCTGCGTCCTCGCTGGCATCAAAGTCCTCGGCACCGGCATCCAAAGCGTCCATCATGGCCTCGTCGGCGTCCTTATCCTCCAGAGAGATGTCGATGACGCCCTTCTGGTTGAACAGGAAGGCCACGCAGCCCATAGCGCCCAGATTGCCGCCGTTCTTATCGAAGTAGTGGCGCAGGTCGGCAGCGGTACGGTTGCGGTTGTCGGTCAGGGTCTCAACCATGACTGCCACGCCGCCGGGGCCGTAGCCCTCGTAGGTGATGGCCTCGAACTCGGTCTTGTCGCCGCCCTCGGCCTTCTTGATGATACGCTGGATGTTATCGTTGGGCACGCTCATGCGCTTTGCCTTGGCGATCAGATCTGCCAGCTTGCTGTTGGAAGCCGGGTTGGGGCCGCCGTCACGGACGGCAACGCTGATCTCGCGGCCGATCTTGGTAAAGACCTTGGCGCGGGCGCCGTCAGTCTTTTCCTTCTTGCGCTTAATGTTGTTCCATTTGCTATGTCCAGACATGGGAAAGAGCCTCCTAAATTTATCGGTATCTCCGCCTGCGGGCAGACGGGCTGTGGTCGCCCGCTTGTGGCAGCACACAAAATCTAACTCTATTATTTTATCACAATCCACCGGCGCGTTCAAGCCTGAAAAGCCCGATTTTCGCCCGGATGCGTGTAAATCTGCGGTTTACAGCAGCCGCAGCGCCTTGGGATAGTGGTTTTTCACTCTCCCGCCGGACACCTTGCCGCCACCCAGCGGCCAGCCGTCCACGGTCACGCAGCACCAGCCGTCCGCTGCTGTGCGGGCTTCCACTTCGCGGCCGGAGAGGTACTCGGTGCAACGGCAGTCGGCAAGAGTCAGCTGCTCGCAGTTCGTGCAGAGGCCTCCAAAGGCCGTAAACAGATGATGCTCCGGCACAAAGCGGCCCTTCTGCACGCTGCCCACAAACACCCCCGCCCGCAGCACATGAAGTCCCGTCTGCGGAAAGGCCACCGGCAACAACACACCACCGCCGTGCACCACGGCCGGGCGCTGCGCCAGCGCGGGGAAATACTGCCGGGCAAACTCCTGCCATGCGGCAAGGCTCTGCGCCGGGGTGGCCTCCCCTGCCCCGGTATCCCGGGTGCGGCGGCTCGTGCCCTGCACGGCGTCCCGGCAGGCGCGACTGTCTGCGCGGCGGGCGCTGCGGGCATCTGCGGCCTTGGCAGGCTTCGCCTTGCCCTTGCCCTTTTTGCCCGCCTCGGCAGCGGCGGCAAGCCAGAGCTGCTCCTCCGGGGTGTATTCTCCCTCCGGCGGCAGGGTGCGGGGCGTACCGGCCTTGACCAGCCGGGCCATAAAGTGCCCTTCGCCGCCCTGGCAGGGCCAGATGCGGCGCACCTTGCTCACATCCAGCGGCAGACCGCCGGTGCGGTTCTCTTCGCCTGCGCTGCCAAAGGTGTAATCCACGTTGCCCAGCACATCTGCCAGTACAAACTCCGGGTGGCGCTGCAAAAACGCCGCCACCTGTCCCTCGTCCTCCTCCGGCGCAAAGGTGCAGGTGGAGTACACCAGCTGCCCGCCGGGAGCCAGTGCTGCTGCGGCGCAGTCCAGTATCTGTGCGCCCAGCTCTGCGCACTGCTTTACCAGTGCCTCGCAGTGCTGCTGCAGCGCTACCGGCTCCTTGCGGAACATTCCCTCACCGGAGCAAGGCGCGTCCACCAGCACCCGGTCGAAAAACTCCGGCAGCGCCTCGGCAATGCGGGCGGGAGTCTCGTTGAGCACCACGGCGTTGGAAACGCCCATGCGCTCAAGGTTGCTTTTTAAAATTTCGGCACGCGCAGCCACATACTCGTTGCTCACCAGCACACCGCGCCCCTGCAATGCCGCCGCCAGCTGGCTGCTTTGCCGCCGGGCGCGGCGCACATGTCCAGCACACGCATCCCGGGCTGCACGCCCAGCAGCGGCGCTGCCGAGGACGCCGACGGCTCCTGCGAATAGAACACACCCGCATGGTGGTACGGATGCCGTCCGGGCTTAAAATCCGGCTGATGCACCACAAAAGCCGCCTTGCAGAAGGGCGAGGGTTCCAGCGGGAAATCTGCCCTCTGCGCAAACTGCTCCGGTGTGGTGCGCAGCGCCGACACGGTGACCCCGCGCTCTGCCGTCTGCTGCGGGGCGGCATACAGCTGCTCGTACCGCTGGCCCAGCAGGGCACGCTCCCGCTGCTCAAAATATTCCGTAGGCATATTCTTTTCCTCCCATGGGATGTATAAAGCCGCCGGCTGCGGCCACACTATGGACTGTGAGGGCGGCCCCGCCCCCACAGCAACGACCGAAAGGAGCATTCACATCATGGAAAACCGCAGTGAGAACCGCAGTACCAATTGCAAGAACCAGACCTCTAACCGTACCAGCAGCAAGACCACCAACAGCGCAACCAACGAGCACAAGCACCCCAACCAGTACACCAAGGGTGCCGATGACGAGAGCGCCAAGAACTCCACCAACAGCCGTTCCAGCAACGCAAAAAACAGCCGCTGATGGCGTAAGCGGCATCTGACGGACCGCAGATGCCAACAAGCAAAGCCCGCTGCCCTCCACCACTGGTTTCCAGTGTGGAAAGCAGCGGGCTTTCGCATTCTTATTTCTGGTCAGGGTCAAACTGTTGCCACAGCACCTCAAACAGCTGGTGCACACGCTCCAGTTGTCCGTTCAGGTACAGCCAGCCCAGCAGGCACTCGAAGCCGGTGGAGGCACGGTATTCCTCCGGGGAGGCGTGCTTGGCCACGCTGGCCTTGCTGGCGTTGCGGCCCCGCTTGAAGACAGCCAGCTCGTCCTCGGTGAACAGCGGCTCCAGCAGCTGCTCCTCCCGGAACTGCGCCCGGGCCGAGACATACTTGACCTTTTCGGCGTTGAGCTTTCCGGCTGACAGGCGGTGGTGCTCCACCAGACGCTGACGCACCAGCAGCTCCAGCACGCTGTCGCCCACAAAGGCCAGCGCCAGCGGGCTGAGCTCCCGCGGGTCGATCTTTTCTGATTCGTTCATGATGCTTTATCCTTAGAAGATATAGTCGAACTGATAATCGCCGATGAGGATGGTATCGTTCTCTTCCACGCCCTTCTGCACCAGCGCGTCCAGAATGCCGCTCTCGCCCAGCTGACGCTGGAAGTACTGCAGGCTCTCGTAGTCGTCCACGTTGCTGCCGGCCAGAATATACTCCAGCCAGGGTGCATCCACGCTCCAGACATGGGCTTCCATGCGCTGGATGGTGAAATCGCGGCCATTCTTCTTGGGCTCCGGCTTTTTGTACTCGGGGGTGAACACCGGCACCTGCGGGATATCCTTGAGGCGGTTGTACACGAGCCCCGGCAGCTGCTTTACGCCCTGCATGGTGGCGGCAGAGATGGGCACAAAGGTCAGACCCTTGCCCTCCACATACTGGCGGAAGGTCTCGATCTGCTCCTCGGTGGCAAGGTCGCACTTGTTGCCCACCACGATCTGCGGGCGCTCGGCCAGCGCGGGGCTGAACTTTGCCAGCTCCTCGTTGATCTTCTCAAAGTCCTCGATGGGGTCGCGGCACTCGCTGCCGGAGACGTCCACCACATGCAGCAGCAGGCGGCAGCGCTCCACATGGCGCAGGAAATCGTGGCCCAGACCAACGCCTTCACTGGCACCCTCGATCAGGCCGGGAATGTCGGCGCAGACAAAGCTTGCGCCCTCGCCCACCGACACAACGCCCAGCGTGGGCACAAGGGTGGTAAAGTGGTAGTTTGCGATCTTGGGCTTGGCGGCGCTGATGGTGGAGATAAGGGTGGACTTACCCACGTTGGGGAAGCCGATCAGACCCACGTCTGCGATCAACTTCAGCTCCAAGGTCACCTGCAGATCCTCGCCGGGCATACCGGGCTTTGCAAACTTGGGGATCTGGCGGGTGGGGGTGGCAAAGTGTGCGTTGCCGTAGCCGCCGCGGCCGCCCTTTGCAATGGTGACCGGGGTGTGGTCGGACAGATCTGCGATGACAAGGCCGCTCTCTGCATCCTTGATCACGGTGCCCAGCGGCACCTTGATGACCAGATTCTCGGCATTTTTGCCGTGGCACAGGCTTGCGCCGCCCTTGCCGCCCTCCGGGGCCACATACTTGCGCTTATAGCGGAAATCCATCAGGGTGGTCAGGTGGTCGTCCGCCACAAAGATGATGTCGCCGCCGCGGCCGCCGTCGCCGCCGTCCGGGCCGCCAGCGGCCACGAATTTTTCGCGGTGGAAGCTCACCGCACCATCGCCGCCCTTGCCCGCATGGAGCCATATCGTGGCGATGTCGATAAAGTTAGTCTGTGCTGCCATACAGCCCCTCCTTAGCTTTATATGCCTTTGCGTTTCAGCGCCCTCATCCGGCACTTCGTGCCACCTTCCCCGACCGGGGAAGGCTTGCAAACAGCGCTACACGAACGCATAGCCTTATTTCATCAAAAAGAGCCGGGCCACGAGGGTCCGGCTCTACGATTGCAGTTATTCAGAAAGAAGTTACTGCTTAACGCTGCACTTCTTGCCGCTCTTGCCCACGCGCTCGAAACGGACGGTGCCGTCCACCAGAGCAAACAGGGTATCATCGCTGCCCTTGCCAACGTTCTCACCCGGCATGATGTGGGTGCCACGCTGACGAACCAGGATGTTGCCGGCCAGAACGAACTGACCGTCTGCACGCTTGGTGCCCAGACGCTGTGCTGCGGAATCGCGGCCGTTCTTGGTGCTGCCTACGCCCTTTTTATGTGCCATTGTAATTTACCTCCTTAGCCGTTGATCGCAGTGATCTCAACCTTGGTGAAGGGCTGACGATGGCCCATACGGCGAGCACTGTGCTTCTTTGCGCGATAGGTGATGATGTTCAGCTTCTTGCCCTTGCCATTCTTGATGACCTTGGCAGTAACGGTAGCACCCTCAACAACAGGAGCGCCAACCTTCACAGAACCCTCCTCGCCAATAGCGAGAACCTGATCAAACTTCACTTCGGAGTCGGCCTCAACGTCCAGCTTTTCGATGTAGACGATGTCGCCCTGCTCCACGCGGTACTGCTTACCGCCGGTAACAATGATTGCGTACATTTTGTTCATTCCTTTTCGTTGTACTCGCTGGTCGTAAAGGCAGACCCTTACTGCGGGCCATTTCAGGCGCCCACACCATGCGGCTAGAATATTATAGCAAAAACCAAACCGGATTGCAAGAGGAAATTTCCCCTTTTGCGCAAATTTTTTACGCTTTTTTCTGCCCGGCCTGTTCTATGGCGGCCTTTACCTGCGCATTATAGGCCTCGGTCTTTTCCAAAAACAGCTTGCACGGGCTGGAGGCCAGCAGCTGGGTGTCCTTCCCTGCAAAGGAGATGGGACCGTCCAGCTTCTTTTGAGCCGCCTTGTTCTCTGCGTTCAGCGCCAGCGGCACAAGCAAAGGCTTGCCCTTGAACTTGCGGGTAAAATACACCTCTGCCGCAATGCCCGCCACCACGGCGACGCCTGCCACCAGCTGGGACACCCGCAGGCCGATGGAGGGCACCAGCATCAGGCTGTCCGTGCGGAGAGCCTCGATCCAGAAACGGCCCGCGCCGTACCAGATGAGGTACCGCAGGGTGATATCACCATTGAACTTGCGTTTTTTGATGTAGCGGAACAGCAGGAAAAAGCCTACAAAGCACCAGATGCTCTCATACAAAAAAGTGGGGTGCACCGGCAGGTTGGGGTCGATGGTCACACCTTTGGGCACCGTGACCGCGCTGCTCATCAGGTAAGCGCGGGTCGCCTCGCTGTACATGCCCCAGGGCAGGGTGGTGTTGCAGCCAAAGGCCTCCTGATTGAAGAAGTTGCCCCAGCGGCCGCAGCCCTGCCCGATGAGGAAGCCCATGGCCGCCAGATCGAACATGGGCAGCACGGGAACTTTCCGCCATTTACAGGCCAGGCCTCCGAACAGAAAGGCGCCGATGATGCCGCCGTAGATGGCAAGTCCGCCATCCCGGATGGCGATCATCTCCCAGATGCTCTCATATTTAAAAGGTGCCATGGCCACGTAGTAGGCGCGGGCGCTGACAATGCCCAGCACTACGCCGATCAGGATCACATCCACCATGCTGTCCGGGTCTACGCCAAATTCCAGACTGTGTGCCGGAAGGCAAAGACCAGCGCCAGACACAGACCCACTGCGATGCACACGCCGTACCAGTAGATGCTGACCCCGCCGATGGTAAAGGCCACGCGGTTCAGCTGAAAACTCAGTCCCAGACCCGGAAACTGTACCAGATTTGTCATTCTTCTTCCTCCTCGTCCTCTTCTGCCGCCTGCGCCGTGCCATCCGGCAGGATGTACATGGTAGCCATGCGGTCGGTGCACAGGATGTGCTGCAGGTCAGCGTCCGCGTCCTCCGCCGTCAGGCCTGCCAGCATGGTGATCTGCTGGGCCACGGTCTGTCCGCTGAGGGCAAAGTCTGCCATCTGGCTGGCCGAGTCCTCCACGTTTTCCAGATTTTCGATCAGCTGGCCGTATTTTTCGTTCTTGCACAGGGTAAACACTTCCCTGGTCCACACCGCCGGCGCGTATGCCCGGGCGATCTCGTCCAGCAGCAGCTGCCGCACGGTGTCCGGCTCGTCGCTCTCGCCGGTGAACAGGATGCAGCAGCAGCCGTCCACCCGCAGCACCTCCCCGCCAAAGCCGGGATTCACAAGGCCTTCGTCATACAGGCGGCGGTACAGCGGCGACATCCCGCCCACGATGCAGCTGAGCACAAGGTCGTACAGCGCCTCGGTGCGCAGATCGTCCGCAGACAGCGGCTCTTCCTTAAAGCCTACGCCGAAGCAGGGCTTGGAAACCGGCATGGTCAGCGTTTTTTCCGTAGCGGCAAGGGTCATAGGCTCCGTGGCCCACAGCCGCTGCACCTTTTCTGCCGGGCGGGGCTCCATCAGGCCGTGCCGCTTGCAGGCGGCAAGGATCTGTTCCATGGTGGTGTTACCGGCAGCAGCCAGTACCATATTGCCCGGGGCATAGAACGCCTTGCAGCTGTCGTACAGCATGGCTGGCGTGATCTCGGCAATGCTCTCCACCGTGCCCGCAATGTCGCTGCGGATGGGGTGGCTGTGATACAGGCACTCGCACAGGCCGGTGATGAGCCGCCAGTCGGCGCTGTCGTCATACATTTTGATCTCCTGCCCGATGATGCCCTGCTCCTTGGCGATGGTCTGCTCGGTAAAGTAGGGGTGGCCTACCATGCCCAGCAGCACGTCCAAGCTTTCGTCCAACTGCTGGGTAGCGGTGAACAGGTAGCAGGTGCGGTCAAAGCTGGTAAAGGCGTTGGCGTTGGCACCGGTCTTTGCGTACTTGGCAAAGGCGTCGCCGTCCTCGTCCTCGAACATCTTGTGCTCCAGAAAATGCGCCACACCGGCCGGCAGATGCACCGTTTGCCCGTTCAGGCAGAAATCTCGGTCGATGGAGCCGAACTTTGTAGCATAGATCACATGGGTGCTGGAATAGCCCGGCATGGGGCGCACCAGCACCGTCAGGCCGGAGGGCAGGGTCTGCCACTGGTCGGCCACGGTCTTTTCCAGCAGGGTCTGGTTATTCTGCGGCATGGGCAGTATCCTCCTTTGTAAGCAGATAGCTGACCGAGAGGGTCAGGCGGCGCAGGATGTCCCGCACCTCGTCCTTGGTCACGGCGCGCAGGGCGCTGCGTGCCTGTTCCGGGCTTTGGATAAGCGCAGCGCTGTTGGCACCGGCACGCAGCACCTCGATGTAGTACCAGCTCTCGATGCCGCCAAGGCTGTCCTCTACCCCGTTCATGCCGCTGAGCAGCCCCCGGCGGCAGTCCTCGAATTCCTCGTCGGTAATGGGGCCGGTGCACAGGTCGGCAAGTTCCTTCAAAATTGCCTGCTCTGCGCGGGCGGCATCAGCGTGCTCCACACCGCTGTTCACAGCCATGCTGCCGGTAAAGCTTTGGAAGGAGGACGAGCAGTAGTAGCACAGATGGTCACGCTCCCGCACATTCAGGAACAGGCGGCTGGTCACACTGCCGCCGTACAGCGCCATGGCAAGGCGCACCGCTGCCAGCTGCTGCGGCTGCATGGGCTGCCCCAGTGTGAACAGCATACACAGCTTTGCCTGCACCATATCGTAGTTTTCGGTCTTATGCACCGGCGCAATGGCAGGCATGGCCATGTTTTCCACCAGCGGCAGCGGGGCGCGGTCGATGCAGACAAGCTCTGCCAGCAAAGCATCCCGGATGGCGGCGGTCTGGGCGGCGTCGCAGCCCAGCACCAGCAGCTCGATGTTGGCGGTGCGCAGCATCTGCTGATAAGCGGCGGTCAGCATGGCCGGGGTAAGACCGTCCACCTCTTCCAGATAGCCCTCCTGCCGCACGCCCGCCGGGCTGTCGCCAAAGAACTCCCGGTTGGCCTGCCGCTGGCAGTAGATGCGCTTTTCGTTGATCTCATCCTCCAGCGCCTTTTTCAGCATCTGCTTTTCAATGCTGACGGCCTGCGGGTCAAAGCAGCCGTCCACAAAATACGGATGGAAGGCCGCACCCAGCGCGATTTTGGTATACTCGGCGGTCAGTGCCTCGCCCTCCAGCGCAAAGGCATCCTTGATGCCGGTCACACTGACGCAGAGGTTGTGGTTTGCACCCAGCGGGCGGGCGTCCACGGTCAGGTCTGCGCCGTAGAGCTTTGCCAGCTTTTTGGTGAGGCGGGTCATATCCGGGCAGTCCGCATAGCCGCGCTCCATCACCAGCGGCAACAGCGCATGGGCCGTGGCCGTTTTACGCTGGGCCGGGAAAGCAAAGTGGATGCTGATGCGGCAGCGGTTGAATTTAGAAGCCGGGTCGCAGGAAAGATGCACGCCCGGTGCAATGAGAGTACGTTCCAATGATAGTTCCCTTCTCTCTGTGCCGCAGCACAGAGCATTTGATTCAGTCTGCCCTCTGCAGGGCGATGAACTCTTCCAGGCTCAGGCCGCTGGCGCGGATGGCAAGGGCGTTTTCCACCCCTACATAGCGCCAGTGCCACGGCTCGAACACCATGCCGGTGGCAGCCTGCCGGTCCTGCGGGTAGCGCAGGATAAAGCCGTACTCCGCCGCGTAGGCCGTAAGCCACTCGTAGGCGCGGGTCTCGGCAAAACTGGTGTCCTGCTGCGGATTGTCCGCGCTGAGGATATCTGCCGCGTAGCCGGTGCCGTGCTCGTTGGCGTTGGCGGCGGGCTGGATGGTAGCCGCCAGACGGGCAGCTTCCTCCTCGGACTTGCGCTTATCGCGGTAGGTCTGCACCCGGGCCTCGTAGGCGGCCTGACGGGTGTCGGCGTCCTGATAACCGGCCACAAGGGTCAGGCTGACCCCATCCGCCTGCGCGGCGGCGGCCATACTGCGATACTGCATGGCAGCTTCGGCCTCCAGCTGCTGGCCGGTGGCCTCGTCGGCGGTGTCCAGCAGCGGGACGGGCTCGGCGGTATAGGGCAGGTTGGCGTTCACCAGTACCAGCCGGGCATCTGCGGCGTTAAATACATAGTCTGTGCCGTCGTACACGCTGGCTGCAAATACCTTTGGCCCGGCCAGCAGACCGTGCACCTTGGGCAGCAGCCACAGGATGCCGCCGGTCAGCAGCGCCACCACTGCCGCGCAGCCGGCCAGAAACAGTACCCAGTTGCGGGCCAGCCGCAGCATTTTGCGGCGCTTCCATTGTTGATAGGTCAGGCGCTTCTCAGCAGGCGCTCTGGAGGTACGGGTGGGTTCACTCATGCGGCGGGGCTCCTTTTCGGCATTGTTGCAGCGCCGGTGCGCCGCACAGATTCAAACTATATTATACACCCCTTTGCAATTTGTGTAAACGCTGCTGTGTGTAAAAAAATTATGACCCGCCCGCCCCCAGCAGGGAGCAGACAGGCCACAATTAAAAATTTTACGCAGATCAGTCAAACAGCATATCGTGGATGGCGCCGACAGCCTTGTCGGCGTCTGCACGGTCGATGATGCAGGAGATCTTGATCTCGCTGGTGGAGATCATTTTGATGTTGATATTGTTGTTGGACATTGCCTCGAACATCTTGGAGGCAACGCCGCTGTGGCTCTGCATGCCGGCACCCACGATGGAGACCTTGGCGCAGGTGGTGTCCACGCTGACGTCGTTGAAGTGTGCACTTTCCTTCAGCACACGCATGGCCAGCTCGGCTTCGCCCTCGGCACAGGTAAAGCTGATGTCCTTCTTGCCGTCGCGGCCGGTGGACTGCAGAATGATGTCCACGTTGATGTTCTTCTGTGCCAGCAGGCCGAAGATCCTAAAGCTCATGCCCGGCTCATCGGGAACGTTGAGAATCGTGATAACGGCAACATCGGTGTCCTTGGCGACACCCTTGATCAGCATACCTTCCATGTCCTTTGTAACCTCCTTAACCACCGTACCCGGGATGGGGTTCAGGCTGGAGAGCACCTCCAGCTCCACATTGTACTTTTTAGCCAGCTCCACGCTGCGGTTGTTCAGCACCTGTGCGCCCAAAGATGCCAGTTCCAGCATCTCGTCAAAGGTGATCTCCTCCAGCTTACGGGTGTTGCTCACCTTGCGCGGGTCGGCGGTATAAACGCCCTCCACATCCGTGTAGATCTGGCAGCGGTCAGCGTGCAGGGCAGCGGCAATTGCCACAGCACTGGTGTCGGAGCCGCCGCGTCCCAGAGTGGTGATGTCATCCAGCTTGTTCAAGCCCTGGAAGCCTGCCACCACCACCACGCGGTTGCGCTCCAGCTCGGAGGAGATCCGCTCGGTCTCCAGCCGGGTGATGCGCGCCTTGGTGTAGGCACGGTCGGTACGGAAGCCCGCCTGCCAGCCGGTCAGGCTGATGGCATGGCAGCCCAGCTCGTTCAGCGCCATGGCCAGCAGTGCGATGCTGATCTGCTCGCCGGAGGCCAGCAGCATATCCATCTCACGCGCCGAGGGGTTATGGGTGATCTCCCCTGCCTTGGCGATCAGGTCATCGGTGGTGTCGCCCTGTGCGGACACTACCACCACTACGTCATTGCCCGCGTTGTGGGTGTTGGCCACGATCCGCGCAACGTTGAAGATACGGTCACGGTCCTTTACGGAAGAACCGCCGAATTTCTGTACGATCAACGCCATATCTTGTCACTCTCCTCTTTAACGCCCCGCGCTTGCGGGGGGCTTGCCGGGCGGAAGCGTTCTTGCACTTCCCTTACCCATTTATCATTCCACGGTTGCGCCGGTGTTATCGGCATCCAGCTGCAACAGTGTAAATGCTTCACATCCGTCCAGACCTTCCAGCAGCTCCAGACCTTTTTCCAGCTTGGAATAGAACTTCTCGGCCTCGGCCTTTTCTGCCACAGCCATGACGGTGCTGCCTGCACCGGACACATACACGGCCTTTGCGCCGCACAGCCGCGCCATATCGAACACCTCGCGGGAGCCGGGCATCAGGGGCATGCGATACTGCTGGTGCAGCTTATCCTCGGTGGCAATGGCCAGCAGGTCGTGCCGCCCCTCGCAGAAAGCTGCGGGCACCAGCGCCGCACGGGACAGGTTATACACCGCGTCCTTATGGGATACCTCTTTAGGCAGGGCAGCGCGGGCTGCCTCGGTCAGCAGCTTGTAGTCCGGCACGATGGCAGCAAAGCAGAGGCTTTCATCCACATTCCGCTTGACCGAATACACCTTGCCGTCCTCGAACACGCTGCTGGTCAGGCCGCCCAGCAGGGCCGGAGCCACGTTATCGGGGTGTCCCTCAATGGCAGTTGCCAGCGTGAGCAGCTCCTGCGTGTTGAGCACATCGCCCAGCATCCGGTTTGCGCCCAGCAGACCCGCAATGATGCAGGCTGAAGAAGAGCCCAGACCCCGTGCCATGGGGATGGGGTTCGTCTGGGTGATCTTGAGGGGCGGGATCTGCTTGCCAACCTTTTCGAACAGGCCCTTGGCGGAGCGGTACACGAGATTCGACTCGCCCCGGGGGATGCGGGTGCCGTCCGATGCCGAGATCTCCAGCACCTCGCTGTCCTCAAAGGTGACCGTGTTGTACAACGTAACTGCCAGACCCAGCGCATCGAAGCCGGAGCCCACGTTGGCGCTGGTGGCAGGGACCGAAACCTTGATCTTCATTGCGCAGTTCCTTTCCGTTACACTTCCTCGGGCAGACGCTTGAGCACCAGCTTCACACTGCCGCCCACGGCCTCCACCTTGCGCGCGGCCTCTGCCAGCGCACGTTCATCGGCGCGCTTCACAAAGTAGGCGCAGCCCTCGTACCGCTCATCCACCACCTTGCCGTAGCCGTAGATGGCCTCCACCACAGCGGGTGCAATGCCCGCCACACGCACATAATATGCAGCAGGAGCCGGGTCGGTGAGCATGCCGTCCACCGGGTCCGCAGGCTGCCAGAACAGGCTGTCGTGCACCTGTGCGCCGTTTTTCAGCGCATCCACCACGTCTGCCACCACAGCGCTGGCGGTAGGCAGCTTGCCTGCGCCCTTGCCGTAGAACACCACATCGCCCAGCATATCGCCCTTGACCAGCACCGCGTTGAACACATCGTCCACGCTGGCCAGCTGGTTTGCCTTGGGCACCAGACACGGCTCTACACCGGCAGCCACGCTGCCGTCCTTGCCAAGCTTCATCCATGCGATCAGCTTGATAACGCAGCCCAGCTTTTCGGCGCTGGCCACATCGGCGGCGGTAATGGCGCGGATGCCCCGGGTGGGGATGTTCTGGGGGTAGATCTGGTGGCCGCACACCATGGAGGACAGGATGGCGATCTTGCGGCAGGCGTCGCGGCCGTCCACGTCATCGCTGGGATCCTTGGTCTCTGCGTAACCCAGCTCCTGCGCAATTTGCAGCGCATCCTCAAAGCCCAGTCCCTCCCGCACCATCTTGGTGAGCATGAAGTTGGTGGTACCGTTCACGATGCCCTCCACCTCGGTGATGACGTTGGCCGCCAGGCACTGGTGCATGGGGGTGATGATGGGCGTACCGCCACCCACAGAGGCCTCGAACAGGAAGGCGCAGCCGTGCTCCTTGGCCAGTGCCAGCAACTCTGCACCGTAGGTGGCCACCATCTCCTTGTTGGAGGTGCACACGCTGCGGCCGCTCTCCAGACACGCCTTGACGTAGGGGTAAGCAAAGCGGGTGCCGCCGATGGTCTCCACCACCACCTGGATCTCCGGGTCCTGCAGGATCACGTCGATATTCTTGACCACCAAGGGCTCCACCGGGTTGCCGGTAAAATCCTTCGGGTCCAGAATATATTTTACCTCCACCGGTTCGCCAGCCCGGCGGGAGACGCTTGCAGCATTGTGGCACAGCACCTCGTATACGCCGCTGCCCACCGTGCCAAAGCCCAGAATTGCAATTTTAGCCATACTCTCTTTCCCTCGTTTCCTGTTTTGTTACAGGTTATACCCACAGCGCACACTCACCACCATGCGCTGGCGCGAAAGTTTTTCGGTCAGTTCCTCCGGGGACATCTGCATGGTATCGGTGCGGATGGTGACCGCCACCAGCGCAGCCCCATTCTCCGGGGTGGACTGGTTGATGGTCACAATGCTGGCGCCTGCGGCGCTGATGCCTGCCAGAAGGCTTTGCAGCGCACCGGTCTCGTCCCGCAGGGTGGCCATGACCGTGATGACCTCACGGCCGTTCTCTGAATCAAAAATATACAATCAATCCTTATACTTATAAAATGCACTGCGCGAAAGCTCTACGGCGCGGGTCGCAGCCGAAATGCTGCGTGCCTCTCCGCTGGCCAGAAGTTCCTTGGCGCGTACCACCTTGAGGAAAACTTCCGGCAGGACCTGTGCGTCTACCAGATAAAAGCGGCGTTCCAACTTGTTCACCTCTCAAACACAAGTGTTCTTGCAGAAAATATAATAGCATCCGAACCCCTGCAATGCAAGAGCCCGGATGCTATTTTGTCACTTTGTCCAGTTTTGTCTTGTGAAGTGCGCCCTGTCCTTGCCGGATTTTTCAGCAAAGGGGTGAAAAAGTACGATTTTTGTCCTTATTCCGTGTCCAGTGCACTGGTATCGGTGGGTATGACCGGCTGGGCGGGCACAGCATCGTCTGTGTTCTCGGCAGGGGCAGCAGCCTGCGGTGCGGCATGGGAATAGGTGCAGGTATCGGGCAGGTCATCGGCACGGTAGTAGCCCACGGCAGTGCTCGGGCAGCCTGCACCGGCCAGCAATCCGCTCTGGGTGCAGTAGCGGCGCTCCACCACGCCTGCGGAGGTGGGGAATGCCTTATAGGGCAGGTCTGCCTGCACCTGTTCCATCAGCGCCTTCCACGCCATAACACAGGTACGGGTCTTGGCCTGCTGCTTACCCAGCGTCTTGGTCATATCGTAAGGTGCATCGTAGCCCCACCACACAGCGGTGACATAGTAGGGCGTGCCGCCCACGAACCACAGATCCTTTTCGTCGCTGGCAGTACCGGTCTTACCAAAGGCCTCCATGCCGTTGGAGTTGGGGTAGCGGCCGCTGGCAGTACCCACGCTGGAGAACAGAACGTTCTTCAGCAGGCGGTTCATGACGTAAGCGGTCTGGGGCGTCAGAGCCTGATAGCTGGTGGCGTTGTTTTCCAGATAGATGTTGCCGTCCCGGTCCAGCACACGAGTGTACAGGTGCGGGGTGGTGTACTCGCCATCATAGAAGATCTGGAAGGCTGCGGCCAGTGCCATGGGGGTAACGCCCTTGGTCTGGCTGCCCATGACCATCTGCGCCAGACCCACATCGTTGGTGGGATCCAGCGTGTTCAGCTGCAAGGTGTTATAGACAAAGTTGAAGATATTGCTTGCGCCCACAAGGTCGCCCACGCGGACTGCGATGGTATTCAGCGAGCGGGCAAGGCCGTTCCACAGCGGGAGATCGCTGCTATCGCCATAATTGCCGCCGTAGTTGCGGGGCCAGCTGCGCCATGCGTTGGGGTAAGCGCGCAGCTGCTTGTCCGACAGACCCATCAGGCCGTTCTTGCGGCAGTAGTCCTCGTCCCGAATGATCATATCCTGCTTCTGGTACAGGGGGAGTTGTTGAGCATGGTGGACCAGTTGACCAGACCGTACTCAATGCCCAGCGCATAGGCACCGATGGGCTTGATGGTAGAACCGGTCTGCCGCTCCACATTATAGGCGCGGTTCAGGGAAAGGCTCTTGGTCTTTTCGCCCAGACCGCCCGCAATGGCCAGCACGTTGCCGTCATAGTCCAGCGTGACCATAGCAGCCTGAGTACGCACATTGCGGTAATAGTAAACGGTACCATCTTCGCCGGTGCGGGTCTTGGGCGTACCGTCCTCGTTCATCACCTGTACATCGTCGTCCGAGATGGAGGTCACCTCTTCCTCATGCCAGCCGGCCGGGAAGTAGGCATCATCCGTGTTGAGCATCAGGTTTTCCATCTGGGACTGCAGCTTGGTGTTGACAGTGGCTTCGATGGTAAAGCCGCCGGTGTAGAGCAGCTTCTGTGCCTCGGACTCGCTGATGCCCTCCTTGGTCATGATGTCCTGCACGACCTCATTGAACAGTGCATCGGTGAAGTAGGAGGTGACGGTGCTGGGCTTTTTGCCGCTGTCTTCTTCGGCCAGCACAAGGGGGCTGTGCAGCGCCGTTGCGGTAGTCCTCCTCGCTGATCACACCCTGCTGCCACATATTGTACATGATGAAGTTGCGGCGGTGGATCAGGTTTTCGGGGTTGGTGTAGGGGTTATAGTTGGTGGGGTTTTTGGTAATGGACGCAATGGTCGCGCACTCCCACAGGGTCAGCTGGCTGACATCCTTATTAAAGTATTCGTTGGCCGCAGTCTGCACGCCCTGAATAGTACCGGTAAAGCTGATGGTGTTCAGGTACGCTTCCAGAATGGTCTCCTTGGAATAGCTGCGGCTCAGGCAGAGGGCGCGGTAGATCTCACGCAGCTTGCGCAGTGCGCCATCGATGCCGCTGGCGCTGTTGTCATCGGTCAGGTTCTTGATGAGCTGCTGTTCCAGTGTGGATGCGCCCTGCTTGGAGCTGTAAATGGGCAGCAGATACTCGTTGATCATTGCGCCGATGGTGCGCTTGAAGTTGACGCCGGGCTCTGAGTAGAAGTCCTTATCCTCGGTGCAGATGAAGGCATACTGCAAATTGGAGGGAATCTGCTCAAGGTCTGCCCATACGCGGTGGCTGTTGGAGGAGCGCAGGGTGGCATACTCCACCTGTGCGCCGGTATCCGGGTCGGTGGCTACCACCATACTGGACTGGCTCAGCTGAATGTTGTCCAAGTCCAGCAGGTCACCGTCGTTGGCAGTAGCCTGCACCACATAGAACACCATGCCCACGGCCACCACGCTGCCCAGCATAATGCCAAGGCAGAGCACCGTAGCGACGGTGCGGCCAATGAACCGCAGGATGGGATGCTTGCTCTTTTCCTTTGGCGGCTTGGGGCTTTTGGGTGCCTTGGGCGCGCGGGTACGGTTTTCCGCTGCGGAGTGTACCTCGCGGCGGCTCTGGGAAACATTGACCTTACGTCCCACCGGGCGGGCAGGCTGCTCCTCGCCGCCCCGGTGGATCTTTCTCATCTCATTGTTGGAGATAGGGATCGCCTCCTGACATTTCAAGACTGTTGCCGGGCATAGCTGCACCGGGCTTTATCCACATCGTTTGTGACACGAAATTTCAAACTGCAATACCATATTATAGCACGCAAGCCCCAGCCGGGCAAGAACCAATCTTTGCGCGCTGAGCAGATATAAATAGTATAACACACTCTCTTGTGGAAAGTACAGTATCTGCGTGTGAAAATTGTCTGCTATCCGCCAAAACGGGGCATACTTACCGGGGAAGGGAGTGTTTTTTATGCGCAAGCTGTCTGTCTGCCTGTTCTACGGGCTTTGCGTATTCACCATTGTATTCAGTCTGTTCTGGATGGCGCTGCCAAGGCTGCCGCTGTCTCAAAGCCCCGCCGGGTCTGAGACCGACCCCGCCTCTCCCCTGAGCCTTGCCGCGCAGGCAGTGCCCCAGACGGACACCGCCCGCTACTGCCTGCAAGACAGCGGCGGGCGGGTGGCGGTGTACACCTGCCGCGCCGACGGCACCCCGGGCACCCTGATCCGCGTGACCGGCATCTACACCAATCTTCTGCCCGAAAACGACGCCTTACGCATCAAGCGCGGAATCATGGTCAACAGCCCCCGGGAGCTGGACCTGCTGCTGGAAGATCTGGGGGAGTAAATGCGCGGCAGGGCTAACGATTTTCAATGGCCTCCGCTTGCGCTCTGGCCATATTCAGCGGAAAATTTATTTTTAATTTCGGGATAGCGGAGCGTCTGCGGACGCTCCGCTATCCCATTTTCACGAGGGGATTGCAAAGATATACGGCAGCGCCTACTGCATATTCCTGCGTGAAAGCGCAAAATAAGCCAGACCCGCAGGCCCGGCTTATTTAAAAACAAAAATATTTTATGCTTCCATTTCTTCCAGCGGCACAAGGTACTCCTTGCGGCACTGCTCGTACTCCAGCATATAGTCCTTGCTGGGGTTGTGGTGCATAATGCTTTTCAGGGTGTGGGAGTCGTAGTCCTCGCCGGCTTCCATGCCCACCATGCGCACTGCAATGTTGGAGCAGTGGTCGGAGATACGCTCAGCGTTGTTCAGCACATCAAGGAACACCACGCCGGTGTCGATGGAGCAGATCCCGTCCTTCAGGCGGAGGATGTGCTGGTCGCGCAGGCGCTCCACCATCACGTCGATCACCTCTTCCAGCGGCTCCACCTGTGCAGCCTTCTGGACATCATCGTTTTCAAAGGCCTCGTCCGTCAGAACCAGAATGCGCTCCAATGCGGCATCCAGCAATTGCAGTTCCTTTTTGGCGCTCTCGCTGAAGCTGGCTTCCTTGTCGTACAGCTCCTCGGCCTTTTCCATGATGTTCACGGCATAGTCGCCGATACGCTCGAACTCGGTGACAAAATTCAGCAGCTCGGTCACCGCGTGGCTTTCGTCGTCGCCCAGCTCCTGATCGGTCAGTTTGATCAGGTAGTTGGTGATCTCCACCTCCATGCGGTCGATCAGGTTCTCGCGCACCTTAATGGCGCTCACGGTCTCCTCGTCCATCTTCAAAAGCAAGCGCGGCGCAGCCAGACCCACGTTGCGGGCGGCACGGCGGGACATCTTGATCACCGCATTCTTCGCCTGCTGCAGGGCCACAGCCGGGCTCTTGTACAGACGCTCGTCCAGCACCGGCATGCTCAGCTCCTGTGCTTCCTCCACGCTGCTGGGCACCGTGAGCATCGCCAAGCGGCTCAGCACTCCGCTGCAAGGCAGGAACAGCAGCATGGCGCATACGCTGGACAAAGTATGGATGTTTGCAATGGAGCTCTTGTTCATCACATCGCCCCACATGGGAATGCCGATGGTGAACTGCACCGCATAGATCAGTGCCAGCAGGATCACACTGCCGATGACGTTGAAATACAGGTGGATGAGCGCTGCCCGCTTACCATCCTTGGAGGAGCCGCCGATGGTGAGCAGCGGGGTGAACGCCGTACCAATATGCGCGCCCAGAATGATGGGGATGGCAGAACTGAAGGTGACAAGTCCTGTGCTGGACAGTGCCTGCAGAATACCCACCGATGCCGAGGAGGACTGGATGATCACCGTGACCACCACGCCCACCAGAATGCCCAGAACGGGATTCGTCATGGTAACGAACAGATTCTGGAACACGGCGCTCTCACGCAGAGGAGCCACACCGGTGTCCATCAGGCTCATGCCGGTAAACAGGATGCCGAAGCCCAGCATGATCTGGCCGATGTTCTTCCTTTTAGCGCGTTGCGCAGGAACACATAAAAAATGCAGCCGATAAACGCCACCACGGGCGCAAACGTCTTGGGCTGGATGAGTGTCAGCCACAGGCTGTCGCCGGAGATATCCGCCATGCGGATCAGCTGGCCGGTTACCGTAGTACCAATGTTTGCACCCATGATGACGCCTACCGACTGCGTAAGGGTCATGATGCCGGAGTTGACCAGACCGACACAAATAACCACCGTACCGGCCGAGGACTGGATGACGCCGGTGATCAGTGTGCCAAAGATCACGCCTTTAATGGTGGAGGAGGTAAGCTTTTGCAATACGCCCTGCATCTTGCCGCCTGCCAGCTTTTCCAGTCCGGCGCCCATGATGGACATACCGTACAGGAACAGCGCAATGCCGCCCAGCAGAGAGGTAATGTGTGTGATATCCATAACGATACTCCTAATATGAAACTTCCCTTTTAATCCTTTACAGCACACAGCTGCCGGAACCTTGCACGCGCAACGCCTGCCCTGTTCCGGAAGCCGCTTACTTTTATTATACCATCAAAGGGGGCGTCTCAACAAGGTTTATTTTACAGGAAAGTTACTTTTTTCACACATTCCGCAACATATTTCCGGGCGGCAAACAAAAAGATTTCCGTTATTTTACATACATTTTACATTCAGCTTTCCCAGATGCGATATGCCGCCGCTTACCCGGCCAGCTCTTCCATGGCCTCGCGCACTGTATCGGCCGAAAACAGGAACACACCACTGCCGGTGTATACCTCCACATGATTGCCCACATAACGCAACTCAAAATCCTTCATGGTGTTTCCCTCCTGTGTTTCTGTTTTGTTCCGGGGCTTTCCCGGTGAACACAGTATCGCATAATTCAGATACCATAAAAAGGACTTTCAAAGGTTTTTGCGGATTTTTTGCGTAAAAAACAGCGTATGCTCCCCAGTCTGCTCACGCTGTACACGGCCATTTTCCTCGGAGATCAGGTCTTTGGCAGTCCCCGCAGCGCCGCATTTCCGCAGGAAACAGGCGCTGGAGCTGCCGTTTTCCGTCACGACCCCCTCCTGTGAAAATGGGATAGCGGAGCGTCCGCAGACGCTCCGCTATCCCGAAATTAAAAATAAATTTTCCGCTGATAATGGCTAGAGCAAAGCGGAAGCCCTTCCAAATCATCCTGCTGTGCAAAGCATTATTCTGCCGCGTCCGTCACACGGACGGGGTAGCCTGTCCGCACACAGCGCACCGCGTAGCGGGAACCGCCGCCGGAGGTGCAGGTGAACAGGGTCAGATCCCAGTTGTCCGTCTCGGTATCGGTGGTCATCTCCTCGATCTGGGTGGGGCGCAAAGTCTCCACGCTCTCCACCTCATAGCTCCAGCGCAGACCGTCTGCATCCGTAAAATAGACCGAGCTGCCGATGGCCAGCCACTTGATGGGGCTGAAGTGCATTGCGTAGTTGTGGCCGCAGATCACAAGATCATCGCCATAGGTGGTGCCGCTGTACCGCCCGGGGGCGATCTTCAGCCCGGCGTAGCTCCACTGCGCCATCACCGGCAGCTCCCGTTCTACCGCCGGGATGGAAAGCACCCCGATGTAGTCCCGCCCTTCCACCTCCACGGTGGTCATCTCCTGCGTCGGGTCCAACACCGGCTGCGGGGCTGCAGTCTCGTTTTCCTGCTGGTGCTCCGTAATGGTCTTTTGCATGGTCTGCTCCAGCTCGCCCAATACTTCCTGCGAAGCCTTTTCTGCCCGGGCGGCATCCCACCGGTTGTAGCCCAGCAACCCAGCGGCGCATAAGATCAGCACCGCGCCCAGCACCATGCACAGCCTGCCGATTTTCCGTTTCATTGCATTCCGTCCTTTATATATAATAGTATCGTCTGCTTCAGTATACCATTCCCCGCTCCGGTTTACAACCGTTCTTGCGGTCGTTTTTTATCGGGCAGCAGCGCGCAGACCAGTCGCACCATCTGCCCGGTCAGGGGCAGCCACACCAGCGCGCACAGTACGTTGAATAAGGTGTGTGCGTTGGCGATCTGCCGGGCGATCACGGCGCACTCCGCCCCTGCGGGCGAGCACAGCCGCACCAGCGCCGCAAAGGGCTGCAGCAGTGCGCAACACACCGCCGCTCCGCTCAGGTTAAAAATGGCGTGGGCTGCCGCCACCCGCTTGGCGTCTCTTCCCTGCCCGATGGCGGCAAGCACCGCCGTGATGGTGGTGCCGATGTTATCCCCCAGCAAAATGGGAATGGCCGCCGTCAGCCCCAGCAGGCTGTGCACGCCGTCTGCCCCGGGCTGCGCCGCCATGCTTTGCAGCAGCGCCACTGTGGCAGAGCTGCTTTGCACCGTTAAGGTCATGCAGACGCCCGCCAGCAGCCCATGCAGGGGACTTTGCTGCACCCGGGCAAGCTCCAGCCGGAACAGAGGGCTTTGCAGCAGCGGTTCCATGGCGCTGCGCATCACAGTGACGCCTTCGAACAGCAGTCCAAAGCCGAACACTGCCTCGCCCACGCAGCGGCCCCGCCAGCCTTTACAGGCCAGACAGAGCAGCACCCCGCCAAACAGCAGCAGATACCGCCAGCTTTCCACCCGGAACGCCAGCAGCTGCGCCGTGACCGTTGTGCCGATATTTGCCCCGAATACCACCGGCACCGCCTGCCGCAGCTGCAACAGCCCCGCCGCCAGAAAGGCAATCACCATGACCGTGACCGCCGAGCTGCTTTGCAGCACCGCCGTTACCGCAGCACCGGTCAGCAGTCCTGCCGCCGGGTTTGCGGTGCACCGCGCCAGCAGGCTGCGCAGACGCCTGCCCGCTCCCTGCTGCACCGCCCGACACAGGCTGTCCGTCCCGTATAAAAACAGCGCCAATCCGCCGAATACCTGTAACAACACTTGGAATCCCTGCTCCATCTGCACCCTCCGTTTCTGCCTGTCCTTTATTTTTATGCAGCGAGAGCCGGTTTGCGCATTGACAAAACCTACAAGTTTTTTGTGAATTTTTGTTTAATATTTCCCTATTCCCTTGCAATCCGGCTGCAAAAGGAATATGCTTATCAGGCGTTAATACTTAACAACTGTTAAGTATCCAAAAAATGCAAACGAGGAGGGACTGTCGTGTCCGAGCCAAGCACCCCCAGCTTTCAGGGGATGTGCCACTTTATCGGGCAGCTGAGCAAGGCATCCAAGACCGGAATGCGGGCGGCGCTGGCCGATTGCCCCAAATGCCACTTCAATATGCTGGAAGGCCTGCTGCACGCCATCAACTGTCACGGAAAGGACGGTGCCATTTATGTCTCCGACCTTGCCCGGGAGATTCGACAGCCGCTGCCGGCGGTCTCGCGCGGGCTGCGGCTCATGGAGCAGGACGGCACTGTGGTGCGGGAACCGGACCCCGCCGACCGCCGCAAAACGCTGGTGCGCATCACCCCCAAGGGGTACGAGCTGTGCCACCAGTGTGAGCAGGCTCTGCGCAACTACTTTGCCAGCGTGCTGGCACGGTTAGAGCCGGAGCAGGCAGCCCAGATGGACGCGCTGCGCGGCGCGCTGATGGATGCCATTCTTGCGGAAAATGCCGCGCGCAACATTGACCCGAAGGGAGAAACGAACCATGACAAAGATCTTTAAGCAGCTGGCCCGGCACTGGGCAGTCTGCCTTGTGGTGTTCGCACTGCTGTTCGTGCAGGCGTACTGCGACCTTGCCCTGCCGGACTACACCAGCAAGATCGTGGACACCGGCATCCAGCAGGGCGGCATTGAAAGCCCCCTGCCCCAGACGGTGCGCCAGAGTACGCTGGACGCGCTGAGCCTGCTGATGAGCGAGGAGGATGCGCAGAAGCTGCAAAACGCCTACCAGTACTACCTGCAGGACGATGGCGTATTGCAGCTGCGCTCCGACCTGACCGAGGACGAGCGCACCGCACTGGAAGAGGCCGTGACCACCCCGGACATCGTGCTGTATATGGCTGCCGCACAGGCCGCCAACACCCCCGCCGGGCAGAACAGCATGGGCATGACCGGCCTTGCCGAGACGCCCTCTGCCGCTGCGGACGCGGACACTGAAACCGCCACCCCTACGGCAGCGGATCTTGACACCGTTTGCAGCCAGTTTGCCGCCATGAGCCAGATGCCCGGCTTTGACCGCAGTATGCTGCAAAAGCAGCTGGACGGTGCCATGAGCCAGCTGGACAGCACCCTGCTGGAAAACCTGAAAAGCCAGTCTTTGCTGCTGGTGCAGCTGGAATACGAGGCGCAGGGCGTTGCGCAGGATGTGCAGATGGGTTACCTCTTCCGGGTGGGCGGCCAGATGCTGGCGCTCACCCTGCTGATGGTAGCCGTGGCTGTGGCCGTTGGCTTCCTTGCCTCCCGGGTATCCGCCGCCATCGGCCGCGACCTGCGCCGGGAGACCTTCTCCAGCGTTATCGGCTTCTCCAATGCAGAGATTGAGAACTTCTCCACCGCCTCCCTCATCACCCGCACCACCAACGATATCCAGCAGGTGCAGTTCGTCTGCGTCATCCTGCTGCGCATGGTGGCCTATGCGCCCATTCTGGGCATTGGCGGTGTGCTGCACGTTGTGGGCAGCAGCTCCGGCCTTTCCTGGATCGTGGTGCTGGACGTGGCCATCCTGCTGTTGCTCATCATTTTCCTGATGAGCGTTGCCATGCCCAAATTCAAGGTGATGCAGCAGCTGGTGGACCGGTTGAATCTGGTCAGCCGCGAAATTTTGACCGGCATCATGCCGGTGCGCGCCTTCAGCCGCGAAAAGTTTGAGGAGCAGCGCTTTGACAAGGCCAACCGGGAGCTGATGGGCACCCAGCTGTTCACCAACCGCGCCATGGTGGCTATGATGCCCTTTATGACCCTGATCATGAACGGTACCAGCCTGCTCATCGTCTGGTTCGGCGGCAAAGCCATGGATGCCGGCACCATGCAGGTGGGCGAGATGATCGCCTTTATCACCTACACCATGCAGATCGTCATGTCCTTCCTGATGCTGGCCATGGTGGCCGTCATGCTGCCCCGCGCCGGTGTGGCTGCGGATCGTATCGACGAGGTCATCCGCACCAAGGCCACCATCCGCGACCCGGACGAAGCCGCCGCAAAGGCCGCAAAGGCACACACCGACTGGCAGGGCGTTGTGCAGTTCGAGGATGTGAGCTTCCGCTACCCCGGTGCGGACAGCGATGCACTGGAGCACATCAGCTTTACCGCAAAGCCCGGCGAGACTACCGCCATCATCGGCTCCACCGGCTGCGGCAAATCCACCCTGCTCAACCTGATCCCCCGCTTTTACGATGTGACCGGCGGCAAGGTGACTGTGGACGGCATTGACGTGCGCAAGATGCCGCAGGCACAGCTGCACGACCTGCTGGGCTATGTGCCCCAGAAGGGTGTGCTGTTCAGCGGCACCATTGACAGTAACCTGAAATTCGGCGGCGAAGATATCACCGATGCGCAGGTACAAAAAGCTGCTGCCATTGCGCAGGCCACTGATTTTATTGAAGCAAAGCCGGAGGGCTACCAAAGCCCCATCGCACAGGGCGGCTCCAACGTATCGGGCGGCCAGAAGCAGCGGCTTTCCATTGCCCGGGCAATTGCCAAAAATCCCAAGGTCTATCTGTTTGACGACAGCTTCTCGGCGCTGGACTACAAGACCGATGTAGCCCTGCGCCGCGCCCTGAAGGCACAGACCGACAACGCCACCGTGATCATTGTGGCACAGCGCATCTCCACCGTGCTGCACGCAAACCAGATTCTTGTACTGGATGAAGGCAGGCTGGTGGGCAAGGGCACCCACGCCCAGCTGATGGTCAGCTGCCCGGAATATCAGGAGATCGCCCGCAGCCAGCTGAGCCAGAAAGAGCTGGCGCTGGATACCTTGAATACGGAAAAGGAGGGTGAGTGATATGCCCAGACCCGGACGTCCCACCACCGAGCGCGCCAAGGACTTTAAAGGCACGCTGCGGCAGATCATCCGCACCATGAGCCACTACAAGCTGCCCCTTGCGGCAGCCATGCTGTTTGCTGTTCTGTCCACCATCTTCAACATTGCAGGCCCCAAGGTGCTGGCAAAGGCCACCACCGCCCTTGCCACCGGCTGGATCGCCCGGCTGCGCGGCACCGGCAGCATCGATTTTGTGTATATCGGCCGCATCCTGCTGTTTTTGCTGGGGATGTACCTGCTGAGCAGCGCTTTCAGCTTCATTCAGGGCTGGCTCATGTCCGGCCTTTCGCAGAAGGTCTGCTACGACTTCCGCCGCCAGATCAGCGAAAAGATCAACCGCCTGCCGCTGGCGTACTTTGAAAAGCGCACCGTGGGCGAGGTGCTCTCCCGCATCACCAACGATGTGGACACGCTGGGACAGAGCCTGAACCAGAGCATCACCCAGCTGATCACCAGCGTGACTACCATGATCGGTGTGCTGGTGATGATGCTTTCCATCAGCCCCCGCATGACCCTGATCGCCCTGCTGATCCTGCCGGTGTCGCTGGCGCTGGTGCTGGTGGTTGTCAAGTTCAGCCAGAAGTACTTCAAAGCGCAGCAGGCCACGCTGGGCGTGGTCAACGGTCAGGTAGAGGAGGTCTACGCCGGCCACAACGTGGTCAAGGCCTTCAACCGTGAAGCCGTGGTGCTGGCAGACTTCAACGCCGCCAACGACAAGCTGTACGAATCCGCATGGAAGAGCCAGTTCCTCTCCGGCCTGATGATGCCCATCATGAACTTTGTGGGCAACTTGGGCTATGTGGCGGTGGCTATCGTGGGCAGCATTTTTGCCGCAAACGGGGTTATCACCATTGGTGATATTCAGGCCTTTATCCAGTACGTCAAAAACTTTACCCAGCCCATCCAGCAGCTTTCGCAGGTGTCCAATATGCTGCAAAGCATGGCCGCTGCCGCCGAGCGGGTGTTCGAATTCCTGAACGAGCCGGAAGAAGAGCAGCTGGCAGACCCCGCCCACCGCGCCGACCCCGCCGATATTGACGGACAGGTCACCTTTGACCATGTGCGCTTCGGCTACACCCCCGCAACAAGACTGTTATCCACGATTTCAGCTGCACGGTGCAGCCCGGCCAGAAGGTAGCCATCGTGGGTCCCACCGGCGCGGGCAAGACCACCATGGTCAAGCTGCTCATGCGCTTTTACGATGTGGATTCCGGTTCCATCACCCTGAACGGCCACAATGTGCGGGACTTTGACCGCAGCGCTCTGCGCGAGGGCTTTGGCATGGTGCTGCAGGACACATGGCTGTTCAAGGGCACCATCATGGAGAACATCCGTTACGGTCGGCTGGACGCCACCGATGAAGAGGTGATCGCCGCCGCAAAGGCTGCCAACGCCGACCACTTTATCCGCACCCTGCCCGGCGGCTACCAGATGGAGCTGAACGAGGACGCCTCCAACGTCAGTCAGGGACAGAAACAGCTGCTTACCATCGCCCGTACCATTCTGGCAGACAAGCGCATCCTGATTTTGGATGAGGCTACCAGCAGCGTGGATACCCGCACCGAACAGCGTATCCAGACCGCTATGGATCGTCTGATGGAGGGCCGCACCAGCTTTGTTATTGCCCACCGCCTTTCCACCATCCGGGACGCCGACCTCATCCTTGTGATGCGGGACGGCGATATTGTGGAGCAGGGCACCCACGACCAGCTGATCGAGGCCGGCGGCTTCTACGCCGATCTGTACAACAGCCAGTTCGAGGATGTTGTGGATTAAAGCACCTGTTATCGCAATATAACTGCAAAAAGAGCACCTGTTGCCTTCCTTTCTGAGGACAGCAGGTGCTCTTGCTTTTTTATTCCGCCACCGGTTCCAGTTTCAGGCCGAACAGCTTTTCCGAGAGGGACGGCAGCTGTTGCTGCAACGCGCGGACATAAGCCATTACTACCGGGTCCTCGCGCTTTTGCCCCAGCACAACGCCGAAGCGGTGTCCCCCTGCCCCAGTCCAGCACCCGTACAAAGCTGAGGTCCGGCCTGCGGTAATAGACCGCCGGGACCATCTTGAGTGCCGGGTCGCCGTAGGCCGCACTGCGGATACCGCCCACCGGCGTAAACTCCACCCCTCGGTCCATTCCCTCCTGCAGCAGGCTTGTTTCGTAGACAGTCTGGTACATCTCCTTGATGGGTAGCCAGCGATATTGCAATGCCTGTTCCAAGGTCAATCTGCCCACCGGCATATCAGCGGGCGGGTGGATGGGGATGCAAAGTTCTGGCATATAGAACAGCGGCACAAAGGTAAGCCCCTGCGCGTAGAACTCTGCACTTTCCAGCTGGAAGGAAAGATCCATCTCCCCTTTTTTCAGGCTGCGCCAAACCTCGCTGCGGTTGGCACACCACCCCAGAATGGGGGTATACTGCAGGCACAAGTCACTTGTCAGGGAAAACAAGTCGTATGCGAACATCCGCATTGCCTCATGGCAGCCTGCAATCACCAGATGCCGTTCCGGCGGTTTTTCCTGCTGTTGCACCGCGCGGGCGTGGCGCACCGCCTGCTGATACAGAGCCACCAGCTTCTTTGCCTTGGGGTAAAAATCCTGTCCCGCCGGGGTCAGCACCACCCGGCGGGGCACGTGCTGGAACAGCTCGAACTGCAGCTGCCCTTCCAGCGTGCGGATCTGCTGCGAAAGTGCCGACTGGGAAAGATACAGTGCCTCTGCCGCCGCAGAAAAGCTGTTCAGTTCCACGATCTTTACAAAGCCTTCCAGTGCGCTCTCGTTCATGCTTTTCTCCCTCCCGCAATACATTAGGTTGGCCTAAATTATAATATAAAAAATATGAATTGTAAACAGCACCCTTCTACGCTACAATTGTTAAGGATTCCGCAAAGTGCCTTTTACTTTGCTGCACGATAAGAAGGAACACAAAGAAGAACAAAAAGAAAGAGAGCGTACCTATGAACAAGATTTCCCGTAAGGGCTTTATCAAGATCGCCGCTGCCGCCGCCATGAGCGGTGTGACCGCCGGTGCTCTGGCTGCCTGCAATTCCGCTTCCGGTTCTGCCTCCACTTCCGGTGCTGCCGGTCAGTACATCCCCGGCACCTACGAGGGCACTGCCGAGGGTATTTCCTCCACCGTCAAGGTCACTATGACCTTCTCCGACAGCGCTGTCACCGACGTGGTGGTGGATACCTCCGGCGAGACCGCTTCCTTCGGCGCTGCCGCTGCCGACGAGCTGCGCGAGCAGCTGCTGGCTGCGGGTGCTGCCGAGATCGACGGTGTTTCCGGTTCTACCATCACCTCTAACGCCGTGATGAAGGCTGCCAAGAGCTGCTACGCACAGGCAAAGGGCGAGGCCGTGGTCTCCAGCGTGCAGCTGCCCACCGGCGACGAGAACGACTGGCTGGGCACCGAGCCCGACATCGACGAGGCTGCCATCACCGAGACATGGGATACCGATATCGTCATCGTGGGCGCAGGCAACGGCGGTATGTTCGCTGCCGCCTATGCTGCTGCCAACGGCCTGAACTTCCGTGTTATCGAGCAGAACGCCAACGTGCAGGACACCCGTCACTGGTACGGCGCTGTTGATTCTGCTGCCGCTAAGGAGGCTGGCGAACCCGCCACCGATAAGGCAAAGCTGCTGAGCGAGATCTCCCGCTATGCCTCCGGCAAGTGCGACCAGCGCGTTGTCAAGACCTGGATCAACGAGTCTGCCGCCATGCACGACTTCATGCGCAGCATTCTGGAGGATAAGTACGGCTGGGTGTGCGATTTCACCTCCGGCAGCGAGGCTGCATGGCCTGCAGAGAATGCCGAGCACAACACCGACACCGACTATATCTCTTCCCTGTGCAGGAGCATAACTATATGGCCAGCGAAAGTGCCTCCGGCCTGCCCCGCAACGAGCTGCTGCTGCAGTACATTCAGGAGCTGGGCTACGATGTGGACTTCAAGACCAGTCTGGCCAAGCTGGAAAAGAACAGCGATGGCCGCATTACCGGCATCATCGCCCAGAGCACTGAGGATGACCACTTCATCCGCTATAACGCCAATCAGGGCGTGCTGCTGGCCTGCGGCGGTTTTCCCGGCAACCCCCTACATGATGGAGCAGCTGGATCCGCTGGGCACCAGCGTGACCACCGCCTGCTCCTACTCCCCCGCCGACAAGGGCTACGGCATCCGTGCAGCAGTGTGGGCAGGCGCTAATCTGGACAAGGAAGCCGCTCCCATGCTGTTTGACCGCGGCATTGTTGCCCCCGGTGTGGATGCCGGTTATGTGGACAGCGACTCCGCCTTTGGCGGCAAGGCTTTCCCCGGCAAGATCCGCCAGTATAATCCCGGCACCCAGCCCTTCCTGAAGGTGAACCGCAACGGCGAGCGTTTTGCCAACGAGAGCTGCCCCTACAACGATATCGTCTACGCTGCCGCCCACCAGCCGGGCCGCGTCTACGCACAGATCTGCGATGCCAACATTTTGGAGGACGCAAAGCGTTTCCACACCATCGGCTGCTCTGCCCAGACCCGCAACGGCGGTGAGAAGTACATTCAGGGTAAGATGGACGAGGCTATCGAGGCCGGTGCACTGTTCAAGTGCGATACTCTGGACGAGCTGGCCGACAAGATGGGCTTTACCGGCGCTGCCAAGGATACCTTCCTTGCTACCGTGGAGCGCTACAATGAGCTGTACGATAAGCAGAACGATGAGGACTTCGGCAAGCCCGCTTACCGCCTGAGCGCCATCCGCACCGCGCCCTTCTACGGCTGCTGGCTGGGTGCTTCCCTGCTGACCACTGAGCAGGGCATCGCCATCAACGAAAAGGGTCAGGCACTGGACACCAACAATCAGCCCATGGAGGGTCTGTACATTACCGGCGATATGTCCGGCAGCTTCTTTGCCAACAACTACCCCTGCCTGATGGCCGGTGTGGCTATGGGCCGCACCCTGACCTTCGCCATGAAGGCCATCAAGCAGATGGCCGGTCTGGAAAACGCCTGATAAAGTGCGGTTCTCCGGCATACTCTAAGCGTTTCTTCTTTTCTTCTTTTTCATGTGAAGAGGGGCAGCCCCGGTCTTGGGGCTGCCCCTCTTTGCTTTTTACCCTGCACGCCCTCTACACAAATGCCTGCGATTGTGCTATGATAAGGCTGAAAACCGGGCAGTTCATCCCACCCGGTCAGAGATCGAGGTGTTTGTACAAATGTCGGATATTCTGGATACCTTACGGCAGGAAGGGGTGGACCCCGCCCTGCTTACGGCGGTGCAGGAATACCGCGCCGCCCATCCGCTCAGCGAGACGCTGCGCCCGCGTATCCCCGCCCCTGCCTTTATCTACTACGGCAAAGAGGTGTGGGAGCAGGCGCTGGCGGCTATCCTCTGCGGCGAAAACCTGCTGCTGGCCGGCGGAAAGGCCACCGGCAAGAACGTGCTGGCCGAAAACCTCGCCGCCGCCTTCGGCCGCCCCGCGTGGGACATCTCCTTTCATGTAAACATGGACGCCGCCTCCCTCATCGGCATGGATACCTTTGCGGGCGGACAGGTGGTGTTTCGTCCCGGGCCGGTGTACCGCTGCGCACAGTGCGGCGGCTTCGGTGTGCTCGACGAGATCAACATGGCAAAAAATGAGGCGCTTGCTGTACTGCACGCGACGCTCGACTTCCGCCGCGCCATCGACGTTCCCGGCTACGACCGCATCCCGCTGGCTGAGGAGACCCGCTTTATCGCCACCATGAACTACGGCTATGCCGGCACACGCGAGCTGAACGAAGCGCTCACGTCGCGCTTTGCGGTGGTGCAGATGCCCACCATCACGCAGGATAATCTGGAAAAGCTGCTGCGGGCGCAGTTCCCGGATCTTGCCGCAAAGTATGTGCACCAGTTCGCCCAGCTGTTCCTCGACCTGCAGAAAAAGTGCGACAGCGCGGAGATCTCCGCCAAGGCGCTCGACCTGCGCGGTCTTCTGGACGCGCTGCGGCTGATCCGCAGGGGCATCCCCGCCGGGGCGGCGCTGGATATGGGCATCACGAACAAGGCGTTTGACTCCTACGAGCAGAGCCTGATCCGCGACGTCATCGCCGCGCGCATCCCGGCCAAGCTGGATGCCGGAAAGCTGTTTGCCTGATGGACGCCCAGAGCTACACCGCGCAGGAGCGGCGTGCGGCCAATCAGGTCTGGGCCGCTGCTGGTGCTTACGGCTTCGAGCCGCTGTTTCTGGCCCGCAACACAGACGGCACCATTGATTTTTACATGAACTGCATCGTGGGACTGGTGCACAAATACTACGGTGACGCGCTGATCCGGGACATTTTTTCCGCATGGGAGGGCGACACGCGCCAGCCCATGCTGGACGATATGGCGTGGCTGTACTTAGAAAACGCCGCCTACCGGCTGGAGCTGCCCCGCCGCCCGGTGCTGGAAGCGCTGCGGTTTGCCCACGCGGACTACTTTTTTGCCATTCAGTACAAGCTTTCGCGGCAGGAGTGGATGGCGAAAAACCAGCTGGTGTACACCATGCAGGCTGCACGCTGGCGCAAGGTGCTGGGACGCACCGCTCCGGTCATGACCCCTTACGAGAGCAGCCTTGCCGCAGCGCTGGAGCCGGAGAGCGCACCGGAACCGGCACAGCTCAAAAGCGACCTGCTGGCGTTGTTTGCAAAGTTCGCCCTGTTTGACGGCAAGGTGCGCCAAAAGCCCGCGCTGCATCTGCGGCTGCAAGGCTTTTGGGCAAAACTTGCCACCAAAACCATGCCCACCCAGATGATCAAGACCGACCGGGTGACGGTGGAGCATTCCGGCGCGGTGGATGCCCTAGGCAGCGGGCTGGCGGTGGACAAGCGCCGGGCAAACATTACCCTGAAGCAGCGCGCCGCGCAGGATCGCGCCTACATTGAAAGCTGCTTCGGGCGCTGTTTCTACCCGCCGGAGCAGCTGCGCAAGGCCGAGCAGGAGTTGTGCACCGGGGTGCATCTGGGCTGTCATCTGTGGTTCAGCGCCGGTGTACCCAGCCCGGCGCAGGCACCCACCCCGGAGGCGCGGCAGCTGGCACAGCAGGCCGAATTGCAGGCCGAACGTAACCGCGCCTACTATGCCAAAAATCAGGAGCTGCACCGCAGCGTGGTGCTGCGCCTTACCGAGCAGATCCGCAACTGCATTCTGGTGCATCAGCAACCCGACCAGCGGATAGCGCGCAGCGGTGATCTGTGCGCCGGGCGGGTGTGGCGTGCCCCTTACCTGAACGATGACCGGGTGTTTTTGTGCCCGGAGGAGGAGAACTGCCCCGCCTTTACAGTGGATCTGCTGCTGGATGCCTCCGCATCCCGCCTGCACTGTCAGGAGGTGATCGCGGCGCAGGGTGTCATATTGGCCGAAAGTCTGGCTAACTGCGGCATTCCGGTGCGGGTAAGCGCCTTCAGCAGCCTGCGGGGCTATACCGTGCTACGGGTGCTGAAAGGCTTTGCGGACAAAAACCGGCAGAATATCTTCCGTTACTTCGCCTCAGGCTGGAACCGGGACGGTCTGGCGCTGCGGGCAGCAGGTGATTTGATCCGGTATGCCCCCGGCCCTGCCCCGCGCCACCTGATGATCCTGCTGACCGATGCCAGCCCCAACGACAGCCGCCGCATCCCACCCACAGCGGAGAACCCGCTGGGCTGCGCCTACGAGGACGCCGCCGGTGTAGCCGACACCGCCGCGCAGGTGCGCACCTTGCAGCGGCAGGGCGTGCGGGTGTCTGCCGTTTTTATGGGCGAGGACAGCAGCGCCGGTGCCGCCGCGCAGATCTACGGCAAAAATATGGCACGCATCCGCGGCATGGATCAGCTTGCCCGCGCTGCCGGACGGCTGATCCAGAACGAGATCCGGGAACTTGGCGACTGAAAAAACAAAACGACCCCTGTGGGAGCAGTTCCGGCCTTAGCCGGCATCTCCCGCAGGGGTCATTTTTTACAACCGCACATCTCAGTGCACAACCATACTTTGAACTTTTGTTTGCAATGCGCTGTAGATTTTTGCAAAAATTTGTTGTTTCGGAAAACTTACAGTTGTTTTTTATTCAAAGTTATGCTATACTATGTTCAGAGAAGTTTTATGCAGCCTGTCGGCCTGATCACCCGGCTGGCGTTTTTACAACGTTTCGCTGTTTGTTTTCAGGAAGGAGATCAACCATGGACGCTTCCCGTTATTTTGACGCCATGCACAACGCCATGTCCACCCAGCACACCGGTGCACAGTTGCTGCTTACCGTCCGTTTGCAGGATACCTGCGGCAACGATGCCTATCTTGAAGTAAAACAGCTACCCGGGGAGCAAAGCGCCCTTGTGTGCTACTCCACCATGGGGCGGCGCTGCCTGAATTTCCAGCTGTTCCGCAAAGGCTGGCAACTGTGCCACAATGCGGATGGGCAGCTGACCGGGCGTTTTCCGTCCAGCGCCGACAGCCTGCTGAGCCAGACCGACTTCCGCGCCTACTGCCGGGAGGATCGGCTGGATGCCGCCCGCACCCAGCGCCTTATTGAGGAACTGGGGCAGCGCGCCGGGACCAACTATGTTGGCTCCATCCCGCAGAATGCCCGCACCGGCGCACAGATCACGGTGGAAAGTCACCTTGGCTGCGGTGCACGCTGGAGCTACTGGAATCAGGACGCTTCCCCCTGCCTGCCGCTGGCCGCAATTTTGTACTGGCTGGCTGATTTTCTGGCCGGGAACGAGCGCCGCGCGTTGCAGTCTGACCCGCAGGCCGCTGCACTGGCTGCGCAGTGGCTGGCAAAGGACACTGCTGTGTTCTTCTGCCCCTCCCCTGCCCTGACGGTATCCTCTGCGACCGGTCATAGTGCCCCTGCTGCACGGCGCACCCGCCCCGCCCCGGTGCCTGCCGCACGCAGCAAGAGCTGGCAGAGCGTTCTGGCCGCCATGGCTACCGTGTAAGTACATGGTACCTTTTCAATCTGGTTTACATATAAAAGACGAGTGCATCGGCGAAACCGAGCACTCGTCTTTTTTGCAGGATAACAGTAAAAAAGCACCCCGCCAACCGTTTCCGGTCAGCGGGGTGCTTAGTGCTTATAGTTTACGGTTCAACTTACGCTGCACAGCACAGGGAGGAAATCACTCCTCGATGTAGCCGTACTGGAAGTACCAGTAGCCGTAGGGGCTGTGCCAGATGCCCTTCAGAGAAGAGCTCTGCAGCCAGAAGTCGTTGTAGTAAGCAACGGGGATGCAGCCCATATCCTCCATCAGGATGTCCTCAGCCTTATGCAGCTGCGCAAAGTGCTCGGCAGGATCAGCAACCTTGGAAGCCTCCATAGCAGCATCGAAGTCAGGGTTGGAGTACTTACCATCATTGTTGCCGTTGTCGGTGCAGAACATCTCGATCATGTTGGAAGGATCGTTGTAGTCCATGACCCAGCCGTTACGGGCAACATCGTACTCGCCGGCACGGCGAGCGGGGGTGAAGGAGGACCACTCCATCTTGTTGATGGTCAGGGTAATACCCAGATCGCCCCAAGTCTGCTGCAGGTACTCTGCCAGAGGCACATGGTAGCCGGAATCGTTGGTGCTGTACTCGATGGTGGGGAAGCCCTCGCCATTGGGGTAGCCAGCCTCTTCCAGCAGCTTTTTAGCCTCGGCCATATTTGCCTCGTAGTCATCAGCAATGTAGGGAGAACCGCCGTTCGCGTTGTCGTAGAAGTAGCCCTGCTCGTCCACGATGCCAGGGCCGACAATGTTGGAAGCAGCAGAGTAGGTGCCCTGCATGATGGTGTTGGCAACGTAGTCGCGGTCGATAGCCAGAGCCAGAGCCTTGCGGACCTTGGCATCCTGGGAAGGCATCGCGCTGCAGGTTCATGCTGACGTAATAGGTGCCCAGAATGGTGTCAACATAGAAGTCGCCGCCGTCCTCTGCCTTGGTCAGGCTGGGGATCTCGTCGGTGGGCACGTCCTTGATCAGGACAGCCTCGCCGCTGTTATAAGCAGCGAAGCAAGCGGAAGAGTCCTCCAGCAGCAGCAGGGTGATGCTGGAGGAAACGATCTTGGAGTTATCCCAGCCGCCAACGTAGTTGGGGTTCTTGGTCAGGACGATACGCTCGGAGGGAGTCCAGTCGGTGATCATGTAGGGGCCGTTGGACACGAAGGTCTCAGCGGAGGTGCACCATGCATCGCCGTTGGCCTCAACAGTAGCCTGCTGCACAGGGCTCATAGCTGCGAATGCGGCCATCTTGTCGAAGTAGGAGCAGGGGTAGGACAGCACGATGGTCAGGGTCTTGCCGTCATCGCTTGCCTTAACGTTCAGAGCATCGGGGTTGGGCTCTGCAGTGGGGTTGCCGTCTGCATCGGGGAAGCCGGCAGCTGCGTCGTAGCCGTCGATCATGCCCAGGCAGGTCGCTGCATAGGGAGCAGCGGTAGCAGGATCAGCCATACGCTTGAAGCTGTACTCGAAGTCCTTCGCAGTCAGGTCGCAGCCGTCGCTCCACTTCAGGCCGTCCTTCATGGTGAAGGTCCAGGTCAGGCCGTCCTCGCTTTCTTCCCAGCTCTCAGCCTGGCCACCAATAACTTCGTTGTTCTCGTTGATGAGCAGCAGCGGCTCAAAGGTGGTGATGATGGTGTTGGCGCCATCAACAGCGCTGTTCAAAGAGGGATCCAGAGTCTCGGGGTTGGGGCCGTACTGGACGGTGAAGCCAGCGGTGTTGACACTGCCGGTAGAAGAACCAGCAGCGGAAGAAGCAGTGCCGGAGGTTGCGGTAGAACCGGACTTGCTGCCGCCGCAGGCTGCCAGACCCAGAGCAGCGGCACCCACGCCAGCAACCTTGAGGAAATATGTACTTTATAATTACGACGAGAAATGCGTTTCATAATAATATCCTTCCCTTATATCAAATTTGAGTGTGCCAGGTTCCCCCAGCCGCCTCTATATTCGATCCGGTGCAAATGTACACCGGAGGAACACGAATGATTATAATGCGTTCTCATGCCGGTTACAAGTCCAAAACTTGGACTGTAACCATTTTGTGACAACATTTCAGCGCTAAGTTGAATTGCTTTCACCTTTTACTGGTGTGAAGTGTTCTCACTTCACGCGGTCAAGGTGATGGCACGCTGCCCAGTGGCCGCTGCTCACTTCCTTGAACTCCGGCACCTCGGCGGCGCAGCGCTCGTCGGCGTAGGGGCAGCGGGTGCGGAAACGGCAGCCGCTCGGCGGATTCAGCGGGCTGGGCACATCGCCCTGCAGCACGATACGGTGGCTCTGGCGGGCCGTGACGGGGTCCGCCACGGGAATGGCCGAGATCAGGCTGCGGGTGTAGGGGTGGACGCTGTGAGCGATCAGCTCAAAGCTGTCGGCCAGCTCCACCATCTTGCCCAGATACATAACGCCGATGCGGTTGGAAATGTGCTTGACAACGCTCAGGTCGTGGGCGATGAACAGGTAGGTCAGCCCCATCTCCTGCTGCAGGTCCTCAAACATGTTGACGACCTGCGCCTGGATCGAAACGTCCAGCGCGGAGACCGGCTCGTCGCAGACGATGAACTCGGGGTCCACAGCCAGGGCGCGGGCGATGCCGACGCGCTGGCGCTGACCGCCGGAGAACTCGTGGCAGTAGCGGTTTGCGTGCTCGCTGTTCAGGCCAACGCGCTCCAGCAGAGCGATGATCTTATCGTGGCGATCCTTTTCGTTCTCAGCCAGATGATGGATATCAATGCCCTCACCCACGATGTCGCCAATGGTCATGCGGGGGTCCAGGCTTGCGTAGGGGTCCTGGAACACGATCTGCATCCGACGACGGTAGGGCAGCATATCCACTGCGATCTTGTTGTCCTTATCGAACAGCAGGCGTTGCCGTCATAGTAGATCTTACCGCCGGTGGGCTCGTACAGGCGCAGCAGGGTGCGGCCGGTGGTGGTCTTGCCACAACCGGACTCGCCCACCAGACCAAGGGTCTCGCCCTTGCGGATGGCAAAGCTTACGTCATCCACAGCCTGAACGTACTTGCGGTTCTTGCCCACACCGCCGGCGGGGAAATACTGCTGCAGGTGCTGGACTTCAACCAGCGTCTTGTGTTCACTCATTCTGCCTTTTCCCCTTTCTCAAATGCAGCCTTCTGCTGCAGCCAGCAGTAGGTATAGTGGGTATCGCTGAGCTCGGTGCGCGGGGGCATCTTGCTCAGACAGATCTTCATGCAGTTCTTGCAGCGGGGCGCAAAGGGGCAGCCTGCCGGCGGATTCAGCAGGTCCACAGGGGTACCCTCGATAGGCACAAGGCGCTCGTGCTCTGCGGTGTTCAGCTTGGGGATGGAGTTGATCAGGCCCTTGGTGTACTCGTGACCCGGCTGATAGAAGATCTCATCGGTGGTGCCGTACTCCACGATGTGGCCGGCGTACATGACGGCGATCTTCTCGCACATGGAAGCCACGACGCCCAGATCGTGGGTGATCATGATGATGCTCATGCCCAGCTTCTTGCGCAGATCCTGCATCAGCTCAAGGATCTGTGCCTGAATGGTCACATCCAGTGCGGTGGTGGGCTCATCGGCGATCAGCAGCTTGGGCTCACAGGCCAGCGCAATGGCGATCATCACGCGCTGGCGCATACCGCCGGACAGCTCGTGGGGGTACTGCTTCAGGCGCTTCTCGGGCTCATTGATGCCAACCAGCTCCAGCAGCTCCTTGGCACGTGCCCATGCATCGGCCTTGTTCTTATCGGTGTGCAGGCGGATGACCTCCACGATCTGGTTGCCGATGGTGTACACCGGGTTCAGGCTGGTCATGGGATCCTGGAAGATGATGGAGACCTCGTTACCGCGGATCTTGCGGAAGTCCTTCTCCTTCATGTTCCTCGATCTCGTGGCCGTTGAACCACACCTTGCCGCCCACCAGCTTGCCGGGGTAAGCGGTCAGACCCATAACAGAGTAGGCGGTGACCGACTTACCGGAGCCGGACTCGCCCACAACGCCCAGAACATCGCCCTGATTCATGGTAAAGGAAACGCCGTTCAGTGCCTTTACTTCGCCCGCAGGGGTGAAGAAAGAAAGGCGTTCATCTTTGATATCAAGAATTTTCTCGCTCATTTCTGTTCACCTCATCAATTCTTCAGCTTCGGGTCAAAGGCATCGCGCAGGCCATCGCCGAACAGGTTGAACACAAGGATCATCACGCTGATCATCAGTGCGGGGGCGATCAGCAGATGGGGGTAGGTGTTCATGCCCTTGACGGCATCGGTAGCCAGAGAACCCAGAGAAGGCAGCGGGGCTGCAACACCCAGACCGATGAAGCTCAGGTAGCTCTCGGTAAAGATGGAGGAGGGGATCTGCAGCGTGGTGGTAACGATCAGGGTGCCGATGCAGTTGGTCAGCAGGTGCTTTTTGATGATACGGCCGCCGGAAGCGCCCAAGGCGCGGGCAGCGGTGACATACTCGCTCTCCTTCAGGATCAGGATCTGGCTGCGCACGATACGCGCCATGCCGACCCAGTACAGCAGAGCAAAGATGATGAAGATGGAGATCATGTTGGGGCCCAGCGTCTGCATCCACTTGAAGCCGGGCTTGGTGGCCAGACTTTCCAGGGGCTCCTTCAGGGCCATGCCCAGCAGGATGATCAGCAGAATATCGGGGATGGTGTACAGGATATCCGTGATACGCATCATGATGTTGTCCACCCAGCCGCCGGCAAAGGCCGAAACAGCACCGTAGGTGGCACCGATGATCAGCACCAGCACCGAGGCGATCAGACCGACGGACAGGCTGACGCGGGTGCCCATCATGATACGCACAGCAAAGTCACGACCCATACGGTCGGTGCCCAGAATGTGCGGGAACACCTTTTCGCCTGCGTCGATACGTGCCTGCTCGGAAGCAGAGTACTCAAAGGGCTTCAGGTTGTTGCTGCCCTTCATCTGCTCGGAGTAGCTGTAAGGCCAGACGGCGGGCAGCAGGTAGGCAAAAATGGCAATGGCAATGATGAACACAAAGCTGACCATGGCGATCTTGTTCTTCTTCAGGCGGCGGAGACCGTCCTTCCAGAAGTTGACGCTCTCGCGCATGACCACCAGGCTCTGCTTTTCCTCGTTGCTGGCAGGCAGAAAGTCGTCAGCGTTCAGCTGCAGGCTGAGAGGATTCTTTTTGATGTTTTCCATGAAACGCGCTCCTTTCTCTTACTGCAGCTTGATGCGCGGGTCGATGATCTTATAAAGGATATCCACGATCACGTTTGCAATGATGACCATGCTGGACAGCAGAATGGTGGTGCCCATGATCATGGTGTAGTCACGGTTGGTGATGGCAGACACGAAGTCGCGGCCCAGACCGGGCACGGAGAAGATTTTTTCCACCACGAAGGAACCGGTCATCAGGCTGGCCAGCATGGGGCCGACGTAGGTGATGACAGGCAGGATGGCGTTGCGCAGTGCGTGCTTGAACAGGATCATGAACTGGGAAACGCCCTTTGCGCGTGCGGTGCGCATATAGTCCTGACCCATAACGTCCAGCAGGCTGGAGCGCATCAGACGGGTGATATAAGCCGAGGGATAGATGGCCAGTGCGGTGACCGGCATGATATAGGGCGGCTGCGCTGTTCAGACCAACGGTGGGCAGCACCTTCATGTTCATACCAAACTGGTACAAAAGCAGCACGCTGGAAATAAAGCTGGGGATCGCGATGCCACAGGTTGCAAACACGATAATGAGGTTATCCAGCCACTTACCACGGTTATAGGCCGAAATGCAGCCCAGCGGGATGCCCACGCACAGAGCCACCACCACGGCAATGCCTGCCAGACGGCAGGACACCGGCAGCTTGCTGGCGATAATCTGGTTCACGGTACGTCCGCGCTGACGCAGGCTCAGACCCAGATCGCCGTGCAGAAGGCTCTTCATGTAGTTGACGTACTGCACACTCAGCGGCTTATCAAGGCCATACTTTTCGGCCAGAGCCTGCTGAGCAGCGGCACTGATGGACTTTTCTGCCACGAACGGGCCACCGGGGACCAGGTTCATGACAAAAAAGGTAACCGTAGCCACAATGAAGATACTGAAGATACCCATTGCGACACGCTTGATGATGTACTTTGCCATCGTTTGATGCCACTCCAATCCTATCAATGAATTACTGTTTTTGCTCTCAGGCCGAGCCACACTTTCCCGCAGTCCGCCAGCCTCACACATAGCGGACGTCTGTCCTTGGCACGCGGACAGAAAAGCGAATAATAAAACGATGGCATCTTGCGGTCGCATAAACACCATCGTCCATACCCGAGAAACACTCTATCTATTATAAGGATAACCACGATTTTTGTCAATTTACATGAAAAGAATTCACTTCACTATAGCAAAGCATGAGTGAAATCTTATACTTTATACAAATTTCCTGTATATTCGTAGGTGAAAGTGCTACTTTTCCGGCCTTTTGGGGGATTGTTTCGTTGGCGCGTACAATCCGCCCTCCCCTGTCGGCGTAAAAGGCAGCGTCTCTGCCGCAGAGTCATCCCTCCATGTCCTTAGCATTTTTCTCCATATTACAGCAAAAAGGCAAAACAAAACCATCCGCAGCCCCTTTCCGGCACAGTCAGTGCCCGGGAGATGTGCTGCGGATGGTCCGTGGTCGTTTTGCGGGTCAGGAGTACAGTTTTGCGGTCAGCCGGGAGTACATGGCGCTCTTCTGTGCCTTATAGGAGGCCATGGCCTGATCCGCCAATGCGGTGCTCTGGCCGTTGGCGGTCAGCACGGCGCGCATCTGGCTGACGATGCTCTCCACTTCCTTATCATAGGAGGCCTGCATCGCGTACAGTCTGCCGCTTCTGGCCAGCACGATGGATATCTTGCGCGCCTGTGTCTGCTGAGACTCCGGCAGCGATTTGAACTCTGCCTTTGCTCCGGCAATGCAGCTGTTCAGCTCTGCCTCGGCGCGTGCCTTGACGCTGTACAGCTGCCGCAGCAGTGCCTTGACCTCGGCCTCGTAGCCGGCCTCCTGTTTGCCGGAGGAGGACGCCGGTTTTTCTGTACCGGAATTGGCTGTACCGGCAGTCTCCTGCTTGCTGGAGGACGCTGTACTGCTGCTCTCCGTCCGGGAGGCAGCGCTCCCCGAAGAAGCAGAAGAACCTGCCGGGGAAGAAACCGCACCTGTCTCCTGCTGCGGAGCGCTGGCGGATGCCTCCTGTTCCCCCCGCTGCCGGACGCGGCGGCTTCATCTGCCAGTTCCTCCAGCGTGATCTCACCGCTGAGCAGCTTATCGATCTCATCATCCGTCAGGGTGACCTGTGTGCTGTCCGCCGGGGCATCCGGCAGGGTTTCAGGAATACCGGCTGCCATACTGTGGAGGTAGAACAGCACGCCAAGAACAGCTGCTGCCAGCAGAGCCACCAGCGCGCCCAGCACGATCAACACGATTTTCAGGACCTTATTTTTCTTTTCATACCAAAAAATCCGCTGCCCGGGCAGAGTAATTTTCTGCCCGGGCAGTTTTCTCCTTACTTTAGGATCAGACCCACATGCCCAAAAAAACTTTTTGGGCTGATGCAGGGTCGCCGCGTCCAGTTCCTGATCATGGAACAGTTCATCGCCGTTGCGCACGATGCGGGCAGCAGTTTCCTTGCCCAGCAGCTTTTCCAGCTGCTGCACTCCCTGTGCCATGCGGGGCGGGCGCTTGTCCGGGGAATGGGTGTCGGTGGAGATGACATGAACCAATCCCCACTGGATGAACTTACACAACTTTTTGCAGAGCTTAGGCTCCAGCAGTGCTCCTGCGTTGATCTGCGCATAGGCACCGGCGGCTACCCAGTCGTACAGCAGGGTGGGATCCTCCAGCACATAGGGGTAGCGCTCGATATGCGCAATCAGCGGCACGATGCCCTGCTGCTGCAGATTGTACAGGGTCTGCCGGATAAAATGCGGCTTGTGGGTGGTGGGGAATTCCAGCAGCAGATAAGCGGTGTCCCCCATGCACAGCGCCCGGGTGTCCAGTTCGCACAGGCCGGGAGAGAAGAATACCTCTGCCCCCAGTTTGAAATCAAACTGCATGGGCTGTCCCTCCAGCGCTGCGGTCAGCTGTTCAAAGGCAGCCTGCCGCTTTACCGTAAAGGCTTCCACTGTGGTACGCTCGCTGTTGAAGTGGCTGGTGAAGGCGATATTCCGCACACCGTCCTCGTATTCCCTGCGCAGCAGCTCCAGCGAGACTGCTGTATCCTTTGCGCCGTCATCCATGCCGGGCAGAATGTGACAATGCAGATCGGTCATAGCAGTGCTTCCTTATTCAGTAACATCAGCCTTCTGTTTTTCGTAGGCATAGTTGTAATTGTAGGCATAGCTGTATGCGTAGCTGGAGCCCTTGAGTGCCTTCTTCATGTCGTAGCGGGTCAGCACGCTGCCCAGCACCCGGACACCGGCATCCTGCAGCTTTTTCACTGCGCCGCGCACCGCATCGGCGGGGGCGTAGTCCGAGCGCACAACGAAAACCGCGCCGTCCACATAGCGGCCAATGACGGCTGCATCGGTGACCACCGACACCGGAGGCGCATCAAGGATGACAAAATCGAACTTCTGGCGCAGAGTATCCACCATAGCCTGCATCTGCGGCTGGCTCAGCATCTCGGAGGGGTTCGGCGGCGGGGTGCCTGCGGGCAGGAAGGTCAGATTCATTTCCTTCAGCTCCTGCAGCGCCTCGTCCAGCGTGCACTGGTTGGACAGCACGTTGGAAACGCCCTTTACGTTATGGCCTGCCTTCAGGTAGCGGTGCAGCACCGGCTTGCGCAGGTCGCAGTCTACCAGAGCCACCTTTTTGCCGCTTTCGGCCAGCGTCAGTGCCAGATTGACTGCCACGTTGCTCTTGGATTCCTCCGGCACAGTACTGGTGATGACCAACGTGTGCACGTCCATGGAGCCTGCCATAAAGTCCAGATTGGTGCGCAGAGACTTGTAGGCCTCCACATAGCCAAAGGGCATCTTTTTATCGGTGATCAGCTGCAGAGTACGGTGCTCGTCGTCAGTTTTGTTCTTTTTGTTAAACAGCTTCCACATCGTCTTACACCTCCGGGATCAGGCCCAGCACGGGCAGGCCGAGCTTCTTCTGGATATCTTCGTCGTCCACAACGGTATCGTGCAGCAGATGTGCCAGCACCAGAATGCCGCAAACCACCACAGCGCCCAGCAGACCTGCCAGCACAACGTACTTCTTGGTCTGGGGAACACCTTGTTGGGATCGATGATCACATCGCTCACCGTCTTGCAGGAACCGGCTTCCACCTTTTCCACCAGCACATCGGGCACGATGTCGGCAATGGTCTGTGCGATCTCGCCTGCGCGCTCTGCATCGGTATCGGTGACCGTGATCTTCATGATCTGGGTAGAGTCCACATCGGCAACTTCCACCATCTTATACAACTCGGTGTAGGTCATATCCAGATCCAGTTTGTCGATCACCTCGTTCAGCACGGTGTTGCCCTTGATGATGACCGCATAGGTGCTGATTAGGTTCTTGGCAGAGTTGAAGTTATCACTGGTAAAGGTAGAGGAATTATCCTGCCGGGTGTTCACGATCATATTGATAGAAGCCTGATACTTGGGTGTAAGCGCAAACATACACACCAGCAGGCAGATCAGCGCTGCCGCAACAGCTGCTGCCACGATCTGCACAATATGCGCCCACAGCAGGCGCGCCAGCTCCATCAGATCAATGGTCTCCTCGTCCTCCATGCTTCGGAGCGGCTGTCCCATAGTTGTTTTTTCGTCCATAGTAGAGAAACTCACCTTTCTTGTTGTTCCGCAGTGCAAGAAATGTACACCGGGTTCCTATAGATACACATTCGTTTTTTAATGATAACATATCCCGGCGTATTTTACAAGCAGAAAATGCCATTTTCTGCCGGCAAACAAATGAACAAAATTTGCCATTTCCCGTACAAAAAAGGGCATCCGCAGCACTTTGATGGCTGCGGATGCCCTTTTTATGGATTTTTAGCGAAAGCGTTTAACGGGAGCCCTTGTCGTAGGGAATACCCTCGGCCTTGGGTGCCATGCTGTTCTTGGAGGTAAAGGCCAGAATGATCATCGATGCGATGAACGGCATCATGTTATAGATGTTGCTGGACCAGTGGAACTGTGCCAGGAAGGTGGAGTCCGCAATGTTTGCCAGACTCTTGAACACGGCAAAGAACATGGCCGCGCCAAAGATGTTGAACGGCTTCCACTGGCCAAAGATCATAACGGCCATGGCAAGGAAGCCCGCACCGGCCACGCCGACTTCAAAGTTCCAGGTCTGAACCGGAGGCACGATGTAGGCCAGACCGCCGATGGCACCCAGCGCACCGGAAAGGATGACACCGGCGTAGCGCATCTTGTAGACGTTGATGCCCACCGAGTCCGCAGCCTGCGGATGCTCGCCGCAGGCACGCAGACGCAGGCCGAAGCGGGTCTTGTACAGCACGATATAGCTGACCACCAGCAAGATCAGCCCCAGCGGCACGAACACGCTGAGCTCCAGCCCGCCGATGCTGAACAGGAAGGGCTTGTTGGAGTAGTTCAGCTTGGCGCTGCCGCTGTCGCTGAAGTACTTGGAGATGACCACGGCCACGGCGGTAGCCAGCAGGTTCAGGGCCGTGCCGCCGATGGTCTGGTCTGCCTTCAGGTTGATGGAGGCAAAAGCCAGCAGCAGGCTGTAGATCACGCCCGCCAGCGCTGCCACCAGAATGGAGATCAGCACCACAAGGAAGGGCGAAAGGCTTGCAGGCAGCATGGTCAGGGTCAGAACACCCGCCACACCGCCGATGACCATGATGCCTTCCAGCGCGATGTTGATGATGCCGGAGTGCTCACTGAACATACCGCCCAGTGCCACCAGCATCAGAACGATGCCATACAGCAGGGTATATTTGATCAGAAGCAGCATATCACTTGCCCTCCTTTTTGGCCTTTTCTGCAGGGGCAGGCTCTGCGTTCACATTGGTCTTGTCCGCATTCTTGAACAGCAGCTTGTGGATCTTGCCGCGGAACAGCATGGAGAATGCGCACAGGTAGATGATAATGCCGCTGATCAGGTCGGCGATCTCCGTGGGGTAATACTTGGTGGAAAGGAAGGAGCCGCCCACCGAGATGTGGGAGATGAACAGGGCCGAGAAGATGGTGCCGATGGGGTTGGAGCTTGCCAGCAGGGCAACGGAAATGCCGTTGAAGCCCATGGTGGGCAGGCTGGTGGAGTTCAGGGGGTTCCACTGGGACACGTTGGACAGGTAGTACAGGCCGGCACCAAAACCGGCCAGTGCACCTGCAATCGCCATGGAGAGGATGATGTTCTTCTTCTCGTTGATGCCGGCATAGCGGGCTGCGCTCTTGTTCAGACCGACGGCTTTCAGCTCGTAGCCGAAGGTGGTCTTGTTCAGCACGACCCAGATCAGGACGGCCACCGCGGCCGCCAAGAAGATGGCAATGGTGGTGCTATTGGTCTGGAACAGCTTGTTCAGGCCGAAGTCCGGGATCAGGGACTGGGCAAAATCGGCGTTTTTGCTCAGGTTCAAAGTACGGGTGTTGCGCACATCGTACATGGGGCCGGTGCCGTTCTGGTAAATGAGCTCATTGACCAGATACAGGCCGATCCAGTTGAACATGATGGAGGTAATAACCTCGTTGATGTTGAAGTAGGCCTTGAAGAAGCCGGGGATCGCACCCCACAGGCCGCCCAGCATGGCCGCCGCCATCAGGCAGACGAACCAGGGCAGCTTGAGCATAATGGCGCAGTAGAGTGCGCCGTAAGCGCCCAGCGTGTACTGACCGGCGGCACCGATGTTGAACAGGCCGGTCTTGAAGGCAAAGCCCACGGAAAGGCCGGTCATGATCAGGGGCGCGGCGTTGGCCAGTTCCTTGCCGACACCATAGGGGGCATCGTGGAAACCGCCCTTGATGATGCGCACAAAGCCATCGCCCCATGCGTGTGCGGGGTTGATGGCTACCAGCACCAGAAAGCCCACCAGCAAACCAATCAGGATGCACAGCAGTGCAGCCAGCACGCTGGTAACAGAGCTTTGCAGGCTGCCGCTGCGGGAAAGTTTTTTCTTTATTCATGTGTTACTGCTCCTCCTTTCCCTGCTTGCGGGCGCCGGCCATATACAGGCCCAGCTCCTGCACGGTGGTCTTGGCGGGGTCCAGCTCGCCCACGATCTCACCCTCGTACATCACCAGGATGCGGTCGGACAGGCTCATAACCTCGTCCAGCTCCAGACTGACCAGCAGCACAGCCTTGCCCTTGTCGCGCTCCGCCACGATCTGACGGTGGATGTACTCGATGGCACCGACGTCCAGGCCGCGGGTGGGCTGCACTGCCACCAGCAGCTTGGGGTCGCTGTCGATCTCGCGGGCGATGATGGCCTTCTGCTGGTTGCCGCCGGACATACTGCGCACGGTGGTCAAGCTGCCCTGACCGCTGCGGACGTCGTACTGCTGGATCAGCCGGTCAGAGTACTCGCGCACCTTATCGGCACGGATAAAGCCACCCTTCTGGAACTCCGGCTGCCAGTAGCGCTGCAGCACGATGTTGTTTTCCAGACTGAAATCCAGCACCAGACCGTGCTTGTGGCGGTCCTCGGGGATGTGACCCATGCCGTCCTTGGCGCGCTGGCGGATGCTCTCGTGGGTGATATCCTTGCCGTCCAGCGTAAGCTTGCCGCTAGACAGCTTGCTCAGGCCGGTCAGGCCGTAGATGAACTCGGTCTGGCCGTTGCCCTCGATGCCCGCCAGACAGACGATCTCGCCGCCGTGCACCTTGAAGGACACGTCCTTCACCACATCCTTCTTGCGCTGGTCGTTGTTGGGATGGTAACGTTTTCCACGTCCAGCACAGTCTCGCCGGGGTGCGCGGGCTGCTTGTCTACCTGCAGCTGAACGTCGCGGCCGACCATGCGGCGGGAAAGCTCTTCCTTGGTGGTACCTTGATGTCCACAGTGCCCATATACTTGCCCTTGCGCAGGACCGTGCAGCGGTCCGCCACGGCCATGATCTCCTTGAGCTTGTGCGAGATGAAGAGGATGGACTTGCCTTCCTTCTTGAACCCGCGCATGATCTCCATCAGCTCGTCGATTTCCTGCGGAGTCAATACGGCGGTCGGTTCATCGAAAATAAGAATTTCATTGTCACGGTACAGCATTTTCAGGATCTCCACGCGCTGCTGCATGCCCACCGAGATATCGCTGACCAATGCATCCGGGTCTACACGCAGGCCGTACTTCTCGCTCAGCGCCATGACCTTCTTGCGGGCCTCGGCCTTCTGCAAAAAGCCCAGCTTATTGGGTTCCACGCCCAGAATGATGTTGTCCAGCACGCTGAAGCATTCCACCAGCTTGAAGTGCTGGTGGACCATGCCGATGCCAAGCGCGTTGGCATCGTTGGGGTTGCGGATGGCGACCTCCTTGCCGTTCTTCCGGATCTGGCCGGCTTCCGGCTGATACAGGCCAAAGAGCACGCTCATCAGCGTACTTTTGCCCGCGCCGTTTTCGCCCAGCAGGGCGTGTACCTCGCCCTTGCGCAGTTGCAGGGTAATATCGTCATTTGCCTTAATGCCGGGGAATTCCTTGGTGATATGAAGCATCTCGATCACATAATCCTCTGCCAATCTGCTCACTCTCCTTTCGTGCCGTAACGACACCTTTTTCCTATTATACTACAACCCATTATACCTGATTTTTTGCAGTTTTTGCACACGGCTTTTTGATTTTTTGTCAAAAAAAGCACAAGTAAAAAGTATTACTTTTGTACGGTCTGCATGATTTTTTCCTACCTGTTTCTCCCACACAGGCATACAAAAAAAAAGGGGCCCCTGCATGAGCAATGACGCCCCCGCCCTATTACGGGCAGTAATTCCGGGATAGCGATTACTGGATGTAGTTGACGGTGGTGAACTCGCTGACGGTGGGCTTGGTGCTGTCGTCGGAGTTGTTGTCCACAACGAGCTCGCCGGAAGCGATCTTGCTCTTCAGGGTCTCGTACTCGTCCTTGGTGAAGGTCTTGAAGTTCCAGCTGTCAGCATCGGTGGGCAGACCAACATAGTCGCCATCCTCCAGACCGCAGTTACCGTTGGTAGCAGCGATGTTGCTCCACTCGCCGGCCTCGATGTCGGACAGAGCAGTGTTGACAGACCTCAGACAGACCCTTCATAGCAGAGGTGATGAACGGGTTATAAGCATAGGTGCCATCTGCAACGCCGTTTGCGCCGATGTAGTTCTGGTCAACGTCAACGCCCACAACGTAGCCGTTGTTCTTCAGAGCAGCCTCAACAGCGGAAGTGTAGATGCCGCCGCCGCAGGCGAAGACGATCTGAGTGCCGTTGGAGTACCAGCCCTCCATACGGGAGGTGATGTTTGCGTCGCCGTAGAACTGGCCACCGTAGAAGTAGTTGATGTCAATGTTCTGGCCCAGCTCCTGAGCAGCAGCATCAGCGCCCTGCACATAGCCGTAGCCGTAACGGATGACAGCGGGAACAGCCATGCCGCCGAGGAAGCCCAGCTTGGTGTAGCCGTCCTTAACAACGGCGTAGCCTGCCAGATAGCCTGCCTGCTCCTCCTTGAAGGTGATGCAGTAGCAGTTGGCGGGGATGCTGTCGGTGCCGATATCGCCCTGGGTCACATCGATAGCGATGAACTTGATGTCGGGGTACTGCTCAGCAGCCCATGCCAGAGATGCGCCGTACAGGTAGCCAACGCAGACGATAACGTCGGCGCCGTCGTTGACAGCCTGACGGATCATGGTCTCGCGATCCTCATCGGAAGCATCGGAATCGGGGATGTAGTACTGGCAGTTGTCGCCCATGTAGCTGGAAACAGCAGCCCAGCAAGCCTGGTTGAAGCTCTCATCATCGATGGTGCCGGTATCGCAGGTCAGAGCGACCTTAGCGATCTTCTCAGCGCCGTCTGCTGCGCCGGAAGCGGCGGAAGAGCTGGCAGCTGCGGAAGAAGCAGTGCTGGTAGAAGGAAGCGGAGGAACCGCCGCAGGCGGTCAGAGCAGCGGCAGCGGCAGCGGCACCGGCCACTGCCAGAAAGTTACGACGAGAAATCATCGTAAGAAACTCTCCTTTTATTTTAAAAAATTGCGTCAAATGAATGAAATGTGCACTCTGGCACATTTACTGGCTCAAGTATAGCGGGAAGAAGTGACAGATGCAAGCCTTTTCCGATTACAAATTCTTTACAAATCCCTTTGTATAATTTATAAAAAAGATAATGCTTATTCACCAAATTTCCCCTGCTTGCGCTGTTTTTCGCAGAAGGACAGTTACTTTCCTTCCACGGCGCTGTTGCCCGCCACGTTGGAGGGGCCAAAGCCGAAGGGCAGCAGCTCGTCCATGCTGCGCTCGATGAAATCGTCCGGGGTCTTTGCCATGATGACGTTCAGCTCCGGCCCGCCGAACTCGAACAGTGCCTGACGGCACACGCCCGCAGGGCGAGGTGATCTGCCGGTTCACTTCGCCCCGGCGGCTGCCCACCACCGCAATATCCGTAAACGCGGTCACACCTTCCGCCACCGCCTTGAACAGGGCGGTGCGCTCGGCGCAGCTGGTGGGGGTAAAGGCGGCGTTCTCCACGTTGCAGCCGGTAAAGATGCGGCCATCCGCAGCGCGCAGTGCAGCGCCCACCATAAAATCACTGTAAGGCGCATAGGCCTTTTCCCGTGCGGCCAGTGCCATGCGGATCAGCTGCTGTTTTTCTTCCATGGTCAGTTTCGTCATGCTGTTTCCTCCTTTTACGGGCAAAAACAGCGCGGCTGTGCCTTGGGGCGGCAGCCGCGCTGGAAAGTTATGCGATCAGTACTCTGCGCCCAGAGCGACCTTCATCATGTCGGTAAAGCTCTTCTGGCGCTCCTCGGCGGTGGTAATGCCGGGGGCCACAAAGCTGTCCGAGATGGTCAGCAGGCAGGCGGCGTTCTTGCCCAGCACCTGCGCGTTGGCAAACAGGGCAAAGCTCTCCATCTCCACGCACAGGCAGCCGCGCTCGTCGCGCAGCTTTTCCCAGTAGGTGGGCTTTGCATCGGAGGGCTGACGGTAGAACACATCCGAAGAGTGGATGTTGCCCTCGATGAGGGGAATGCCCTGCTTTGCAGCGGAGGCACGCAGCTTTTCGTTCAGGGCTGCGCTGGGCAGGGTGATGTTGCCGGTAAAGCCGCTCTGCACCCGGGCGTAGTTGCTCTCGCTCACAGCACCGGTAGCCAGCACAGTGTCAAACAGCTTGGCCTTCTCGGTATAGCTGCCAGCAGAACCGATGCGGATGATATTTTCCACGCCGTAGAAGTTGAACAGCTCGTAGGAGTAGATACCGATGGACGGCATCCCCATGCCGCTGGCCATCACGCTGATGGGGCGGCCCTCGTAGGTGCCGGTAAAGCCCAGCATCCCGCGCACGCCGGTCACCTGACGGACATCCTTCAGGAAGGTGTCTGCAATGAATTTTGCACGCAGGGGGTCACCCGGCATCAGGACTGTCTTGGCGAAATCGCCCATTTCTGCGCTGATGTGAGGGGTAGACATAGATGATCTCTCCTTTTTATTCATGATACAGCAGAGGGGCTTTCCCCCTGCGGAAAAGCCCTTGCTGCTATTTACCGATATTTGCTGCGGTTGAACACGTTCTGCGGTGCGATGTAAGAGCCGTTGCGCCGGATCTCGAAGTGGCAGTGGTTGCCGCTGGAACGTCCGGTGCTGCCCACATAGCCGATGAGCTGACCCTGCTTGACCGACTGACCGGCGTGCACCACCAGCGACAGGCAGTGGGCGTACAAGGTGGTGTAGCCGTTGCCGTGGCTGATGATGATGGAGTAGCCGTAGCCTGTACCGGCACCGGCCTTGTTGTAGCCGGCCTTGGTCACCGTACCGCCTGCCGAAGCGTAAATGGGCGTACCGGCGGCGGCGCAGATATCCACGCCCTTGTGGCTGCCGCCGTACCAGCGGGAGCAGTTCCGATAGCCGGGCACCGGCCAGATGAACCGTCCGCTGCCGGTGATATAGGATGCACCGGAGGACACCTTTTTGGTGCCCACCGTAACTTTTTTCAGTCACAGGCTCCTTGGTCACCACAGTGCTCAAAATCTGCTGGGAAAGCTGATTGCCGTTTGCATCGTACACCCGCTGTGCCGTCACGGTGCGGATGCCGTTCTCGCCCTTCTGGGTAACGCGCTTGGTACCGGAGTTCAGCTCTTTGGACTTGGTGGTCTCGGTGGTGTAGGCGATCTCTTCCTCCCAGCTTTCCACCTTGGTGATGCGCACCTCCAGCGTCTCCTCCTCCCGCACCACGGTCAGTGCATCGCCGGGCAGGATCTTGGAGTTCTGGGTCAGGCCGTTTTCCCCGTTGGCGGTAAAGCCGGTGTTCATCTCGCACAGTTCCTTCACGGTCAGGCCGTTTTTCTGGGCAATAGACCAGATGGTATCGCCGCTCTGCACCGTATAGGATTTTTCCGCCTGCTGCACGCCGGAGAGCAACTGCTCCACCTCGGCTTCCTCCTGGAAGCTCTCGTTGAAGTAGATGCCGTTTTCCAGCGTGACATCCTTGTTAAAGCCCACGGTGGTGTTGGGGTCATCGGGGTTCTCGTAGGGTTCCAGCAGGCTGCTGATGTACCGTTGCAGGCTGTTGCCGTCCGCACACACGGCGGTCAGCTCACCGTCCAGATATAGGGCAGTGCCCTCGCTGATCTGGTCGCTGGAATTCTTAAGGATGGCGTCAGCCACGTCATTTTCGTCCATCACGTCATGGGCGACGGTCACGGAATAAGTAGGCTCCACGGTAAAGTGCGCCTGCTCTGCGCCGGAATAATTGATACGCTGCTGCACAGCTTCCAGTGCAGAGTTAAACACCTCTTCGTTGGCCACATAGCCCACGGTCTTGTCGTCCACTTGCACCTGCAAAGCGTAGGGCTGGCGGATGGTGGTCTGGAACACGGTCACCATAACAGCCAGCGCTGCCACCGGCAGCACATACATAGCCATGCGGGGCACAAGGCGGATGTTGTCAGCGATGCCATGGGCAAGAAAGTGGCCGCTTGCGCGCAGCGCAGCACCAAAGCCGTTTTCCTTGCGTACCCGGTGTGCGTGGCGCAGCAGCGCCCCGGTGCCCCGCAGGGCAAGCACTACCGGGCCGAACAGATCCCGCAGCAGCTGCGCCGCCCCGGGAAAGGCCATGAATGCAATATTTTTCAGCAGTTCTCTGACCGTTTGCAGCAGACGCCGCAGCCCATGCTGCAAGCGGCGTCCTGTACGGACCACGGCATACTCGGCGGAAAAGCCGATGGCGTACAGCGTCTCGCCCACCATAGGTGCTATGGGATTGTGCAGCAGCTTGTGCCACAGCTTTTCCCAGCGGTGCTGACGCTTGCGGCGAATCCTGTGCCGCCGCAGCACGCCCCGGCATTGGAACTGCGCCCACAGCGAGCGCAGCTTCTGGCGGCGGGGCTGCCGTACAGGCTGCGCAGCAGGCTGCTGCTCCTTTATTTTATCTTCAGTCAACGGGATTTTTCTCCTTCCTGCGCTGCTGCAGGGCATTTTTCCGGCCCGGAACACAACAGCTAGATGGTGTACGTTCCCCTGTTCAAAAGGCCAACAGGGCCTGTACACAATACGCTCTCTTTTTATTATACACTTTGCATGGTTTGAAACAAGCGCTTACATAAAATTTGGCTATTTTTTCACGCAGTTTTCACGAAAAGAGCGCTTCCATATCCGGCGGCAGCGGGCTTTCCACCGTGACGGTGCGCAGCTGCAAAGGCATTTCCACCCGGATGCCATCCGGCAGCGGGGTGTATACAGGCACGGCAAAGCTCTGCCTGGCGCAGTGCAGCGCCTGCCGGGCAATGCGCTCCCGGCTGCCGCCGTAAAGATCGTCCCCGGCAAGAGGATGGCCGATGGACGCAAAGTGCACCCGGATCTGATGGGTGCGCCCGGTCACCGGCACGCAGGCTGCAAGGCTAAGGCCGTTTTCTTCCCTTATAATAGTATACTCGGTGCGGCTGGGCTTGCCCTCGGGGGTAACGCAGCGCCCGATGATGCTATCGCCCCGGCGGCCGATGGGTGCATCGATTGCTCCTTCCCCCAGCGGCAGCGCGCCCTGCGCGATGGCATAATACAGCTTTGTCACTCCGCCCGCCAACAGCGGCGCGGCGTAGGCGTTTTTGGCCGCCAGTACAAGGCCGCTGGTGTCCTTATCGATGCGGTTCACCGGGCGGAAAACCGGGCTGTGGCCGTGGGCAGCCGCCCACGCCGCGTAGCCGTTGGCCAATGTGCCTCCGGGGTAGTTCAGGGTGGGGTGCACCGCCAGCTGCGGCGGCTTTTCCAGCACCACCGCAAAGGCATCCTCGTAGACCACGTTGACCGGGATCTCCGGCTGCGGGGTCACGCCATCCCCCTCCGGCGGCAGGGCAAAGGAGAGCATCTGCCCGGGGTAGATGCGCCGGTTTGCCAACACAGGCACGCCGTCCGCAAAAAAGCCGCCGCCCCGGAACTTGACCGCCCGGGCAAGATCCGTAGAGACGGCACACTGGCGCAGAAAGCTGCGCACCAGCACCCCATCGTGGGTGGTGGCCGTATCCGGCACGGCAAAATACAGCTGCATGGCCTGCCCTCCCCCTGCAAAATTCACAAAAACACAAATGTTATTATAACAAAAATCCGTTTCACTTGCAAATCTTATTTTTTTATGGTATCATGAGGAACGGAAAACGAGTGGAACATACGGCGGCGGGGCGGCTTTGACCGCTCTGAGGAAAGTCCGGGCCTCACAGAGCACGGTAACTGCTAACGGCAGCCGAGGGTGACCTTAGGGAAAGTGCAACAGAAAGGAAACCGCCGCAGCAATGCGGTAAGGATGAAAGGGCGAGGTAAGAGCTCACCAGCGCATGGGTGACTATGCGGCTTTGTAAACCCTACCGGAAGCAACGCCTATATGGGACGTACAGCGCTGCTCGCGTGTCCCGAAGGCGGCACGAGCCTGTCAGCAATGGCAGGCCTAGACAGATCGTCGTTTAATACAGAACCCGGCTTACGGTCTATCTCGTTTTCCCTTTTGTGTTTTTGCGCTGTCTGCTGCTGCAGGCAGCTTTTTTGTTGCAGCAACGTAAAAAGAGGCCACCGCACAGGATTTGTGCAGTGACCTCTTTGTTGCATACAAGACTATTGAAAATGCCCGCTGCGTGCGCTTTGGGCATATTCAGCGGCATAATCATTTTTAATTGCACCCGGGAAAATCTGCGGATTTTCCCAGGTTGCCTTTTCACGGAAAGGGGTTGCTCAGTTCCCGCTTGCGCCCAAGATGGCGTCCAGCACGGTGGAGGCGGCGCTGTACAGCGAGCCTGCGGCCTGCTCCACCTGCTCCTGCGTGGGCAGGCTGACGGCGGGCGTCTCGGTGCTGCCGCCCTCGGCGGGAGCAGTCGTTTCCGGCTGGGGCGTCTCGGTGGCAGCGGGCTGCTCGGCGGGCGTTTCCGCGGGCTGCTCTGCCGGCTGCTCAGCGGGCTGCTCTGCAGCCTGCTCCGGCACGCTTTCCGCCGGCACTTCCACGATCACGCTGTCGGCGGGCGTCTCGGGCACAGAGACGGCGGCATCGGGGTCGGTGGTGGGGGTGTACACATCCGTCTTTTCCGGGGTCTGGGTGGTGGAACTTACCGTGCCTTCGCCGCCCATCACCGCCGCGATCATCTCTTTGGCCTTTGCCACAGAGGCTTCGTCCGGCTTCATGACATAGAGCTTCTGCCCCTTGGCAGAGTAGCACTTGGTGCTGCTGCCGGAGGTTCCAGTAACGGTATAGCGTTCAATATTCCACTCTGCAAAATCGCTCAGCTGCATGCGCACCAGCGCGCTGATCTGGTTGGTAGAAAGGCTGGTGACAAAGCTGTCGGCAACAGCGTCCAGAATTTTGGTAAAGCCCATCAGCAGCGCCGGGGACTTGATCTTGTTCAGCATGGCATCGATCACCTTCATCTGGTTGATGCCGCGCTGCACATCGCCGGTCTTAAAGGCGTGGCGCTCGCGGGCAAAAGCCAGCGCAGCCTTGCCATCCAGATGGTTCCAGCCCTCCACAAAGGTGGTGGGGTCGTAGTAACCGGGGCTGCCCACCGAGGTGAACGCCTGATCGGAATACACGTCCACACCGCCCAGCGCATCAACAATGTCGATAAACCCTGCAAAATTGATGCGGATATAGTGCTCCACGTTCACACCGTACAGGTTGCCGAGGGTGTCCATGCTGGTCTGCACACCGTAAAGCCCGGCGTGGGTCAGCTTATCCTTGCTGTTTGTTCCGGCAAGGTCCACATAATAATCGCGCGGGGTGTTGATCAGCACCACCTGCTTGGTAACGGGGTTCACTGCAGCAATGATATTCACATCACTGCGCGCTTTTTCGGTCAGCTCGCCGCGGGTATCCACGCCGCTCAGGTACACCACAAAAGGCTCTTTGGTGATCTTTTTCGCCTCGGCGTCGCTCAAAAAGCCGTTGGTCATATTGCCCAGCGCGTCGAGGCCCTGCTGCGCCCACACGCAGCCCACCGCCATGGCGGCGCACAGCACCACCGAGAACACCCGGGACACTGTGCCTGCAGTTTTGTACTCCTGACAGCGCTTGACCAGCAGCCACAGCAGCACCAGCAGCGCCGCCAGCACCACCAGATACAGCACCGGCAGCATCTGGGTGCGCCACAGCTGCACCAGCGCCAGAACGCTTAAAATTGCCTGTACGATCAGCAAGATCTTCCCTCGTTTCGGGGGCTGGTACGCCCCATTCTCCCCGCCAGCAGTGTTGCGGCGGGTGTTTTGCTGCGGGCGGCGGGGCGGTGGAGCCTGCTCCGGCGGCAGCTCCGAGAAAAACGCGGCGCTGTCCACCACTACAGTGGCGTCCTGCTGCTCAGCCTTGTGCAAAAGACGATGCAGGGAACGACCGTCCTCCTTGCGGGAATGCTCGTTTTCGTCCAACATGAGAATACTCCTTTTTTCAGCCCACCGGAACGATGGTCAGCACGGCGCGGGCAGGCAGGCAGGTGGCGGTCTGATCCTCCGCCGACAGCCAGCCAAAGCCCTCGCAGATGTGATCCGGGCAGGGCGATTCAATAAACCGCGCCCTGCCGTCCTTTACCTCTATATGCACCGTATAATAACCGGTGTCCACACTGTAAGTTTCGTCCTTTTCCAACGGAATGTCCATCACAGCGTTGTTGTCGCCGTAAATCAGCTGTGCAGTCAGTTTTCCGCCGGTGGCATTGTGGCTGCGCACGGCCAGCAGCACCGCTGCGATGGCCAGCACCACCACCGCAAACAGGATATTGGTCAAAAGCTTTTTGTTCTTCATGGCTTACTGCTCCCCGGGCTTGAGCTGCTCCAGCTCGGCCAGCCACAGGGCGGCGCAGGCATCGCTGGGCATCCGCCAGTCGCCGCGGGGCGAAAGGGTCACGCTGCCCACCTTGGGGCCGTCGGGCAGGCAGCTGCGCTTGAACTGCTGGGCAAAGAAGCCGCCAGTAGAAGTTGCGCAGCCACTTGTACAGCACGGCGTCCGGGTACTCTGCTCTGCCTGCAAAGGCCGCCTTTGCCAGCCGGAAGATCTTTGCCGGGCCAAAGCCGAAGCGGAGCACGTAATACAGGTAGAAATCGTGCAGCTCGTAGGGGCCCACCAGATCCTCGGTGCTCTGTGCGATCTCGCCGTCCTTGGCGGGCAGCAGCTCCGGCGACACCGGGGTATCAAGAATATCCAGCAGCACATCGTGCAAAGCAGCGGTGGCAGCAGTCTCAGCTTCGTACTGCACCAGATAGCGCACCAGCGTTTTGGGCACACCGGCGTTCACGCCGTACATGCTCATGTGGTCGCCGTTGTAGGTGGCCCAGCCCAGCGCCAGCTCCGAAAGGTCGCCGGTGCCCACCACAAGGCCGCCGGTGCGGTTGGCGATGTCCATCAGCTCCAGCGTGCGCACGCGGGCCTGCCCGTTTTCAAAGGTGACATCCAGCACGGTCTCGTCCTGCCCGATATCGGCAAAGTGGCTGCGCACGGTGCCGGCAATGCGTATCTCCTGAAAGCTTACGCCCAGCTCCCCGCACAAAATTTCGGCGTTGCTGCGGGTGCGCTTGGTGGTGCCAAAGCAGGGCATGGTCACCGCCAGCACATCGGCGGCGGAGCGGTGCAGCTGCTTCATGGCGCGCACTGCCACCAACAGGGCAAGACAGCTGTCCAAGCCGCCGGAAATGCCAATGACCGCTGTTTTTGCGTGGGCGTGCTCCAGCCGCTTGGCAAGGCCGTCGGCCTGCATCTTCAAAATCAGCTCGCAGCGGGCGGCGCGGCGCTGCGGGTCACCGGGCACAAAGGGTGCGGGGTCAATGCGGCGGGTGAGCACCGTTTCCTCCGGTGTAAGGTCAAATTCCACCGTGATGTAGCCCTCGGCAGTGTGCTCAAAGCTGGTGTTGCGGGCACGCTCGGCCTCCATGCGCTGGCAGTCCAGCTCGGTCTCGGCATGGTCGCCCGCAAAGGGCGCAGTCTCGGCAAGAATGCTGCCGTCCTCGGCGATGAGGTCGTGGCCGGCAAACACCATGTCGGTGGTGCTTTCGCCATGCCCTGCCGAGGCGTACAGGTAGCCGCACAGCAGGCGGGCAGACTGGTTGGACACCAGTGCCCGGCGGTACTCGGCCTTGCCGACCGTCTCATCGCTGGCCGAAAGGTTGGCGATGACGGTGGCACCGGCCAGCGCGTGGAAGGTGGAGGGCGGCAGGGCGCTCCACAGGTCCTCGCACAGCTCCACGCCCAGCACAAAGCTGGGCATCTGGCGGCAGCGGAACAGCAGCGACGTGCCAAAAAGCACCTGCTGCCCGCAGACAGTCACCCTCTCCACCTCGGTGCTGCCCGGGGTGAACTGGCGCTTTTCGTAGAACTCGCCGTAGTTGGGCAGGTAGGTCTTGGGAACAAGGCCCAGCAGCTGCCCGCGGCAGAGCACGGCGGCGCAGTTGTACAGCTTGCCGTGTACCAGCAGCGGCAAGCCCACCAGCGCCACGGTATCCAGCGTGCGGGTCTGCACAAGCAGCCATTCCAGCGCATCCAGTGCGCCCTGCTGCAAAGTGCGCTGCAAAAACAGATCGCCGCAGGTGTAGCCGGTGAGGCAAAACTCCGGGAAAACCGCCAGCTTTACCCCACGCTGCGCGGCAGCTTGCAGCTGCTCCAGAATCTGCTGCGCGTTATAGGTGCAGTCTGCCACCCGCAAGGCGGGCGAAAAAGCAGCTGCCTTTAAAAAGCCATCTTTCATAAGAGGATTTCACATCCTGTCTGTTTCAGTGTAGCCATGGTGACCCATGTTGACCATAGTATACCACAAACCGCATAAAACGGAAAGTAACAGTCTGGTAAAAGAAGTGTGAACACCCCCCTCAGTCAAAGCCTGCGGCTTTGCCGGGCATCGAGCTCGCCCTCTCAGTCACCTTCGGTGACAGCTCTCCCAAAGGGAGAGCCCTTGGCATGGCGGAAAAGTTTCCGATTGCACCGTAAAGTTTGCAGATACAAAAGTTTCATCTGAAAGCGATTCTTTGCAAAGGGAAGCACTCTTGCCATAAAATAAAACAAATGTGGACTGCCAAGGCCTCTCACTTTGGGAGAGGTGGCACGGCGTAAGCCGTGACGGAGAGGGCGAGGACGCTAAAACTCCCCCAGTCATCTCGCTGCGCTCGATGCCAGCCCCCTCTGGGATGGGGCCTTTGGCATAACGGCAAAGCTTACTGTAAAACCGCAAAGTGTCCGGTTTCGCCAGAGGCTCCCTCCCCGAGGGAGCTGGCAAAGCCGCAAGGCTTTGACTGAGGGAGTTACGCAAAAACACCCCCGCAGGCATAAGCCTACGGGGGTGTTATTATGCTAGTATGTTCCCTGCACCCCTAGGGGTACAGTCACGCAAGCATTGTCAAAGAGTCAAACTTAGACAAAGTTGAACTTGGTTTCGTTGACAATGTTCTTAGCGGTGCCGAAGCCCAGGTTGTAGATAGCAGCCAGGTTGCCAGCAACGTTCAGGATGCTGTTCACAACGCCCAGAGCGCCGTAGCCGAACTTCTGAGCGCCAGTGGACTCACCGGTCACATTATCGGTGTAGTTGTCCTTCCAGATCTTGCTGAACTGGCCGCCGAAGCCGGTCAGGCCGTCGCCGGGGGTCCAGGTGCCGCTGAACACAGCGCCAACGGTGTTGTCCAGGAAGCCCTGAACGTACTTGTTACCAACGATGGTAATCAGGTTCTTGTGGAAGTTCTGCCACTGAGCAGCGCCCATAGCGGGTGCCAGGTAGTCAGCAACGCTACCACCCATAACGTAGGTCATCTCGTTCTCAGACACAGCAGAGAAATTTGCAGGCATCATCATAATGAATTACTCCCTTCAAAAATAGAAAAAATATTTTCGAACCGGTGTTTCCGGCTCAATCCTTATTAGGATGGCAATAATATACCACACTTTCCAGAAATGTTCAAGTACTTTTTTGAAAAAAGTGTAAAAACTGTGAAACATCGTCCCGGCTTTTGTAGCAAAACTGCACTGTTCATGCGGGTTTTTCTGGTGTGACAAGTTTTTTCGCAAATTTGTGAAAAATAGACTACCAGAACCATAAGGCGGTGCTTTGCAATGAAAACAGTTGTTTTTGTGGACGAATTGCTGCTGGTAAACTTTGCCGCAGCCGCCGCGCTGCTGCTGGGCGCGGGGCTTTTATGCGGGCGCAGCTGCACCGGGCTGCGGCTGTGCGCGGGCAGCGCGGCGGCTGCGGTCAGCACCCTTGTCATGCTGGCCCCTCCGTGGCCCGCCCCGCTGGCGGTACTATATAAAATCGCCAGCTGCTGCGGGGTGGTGGCGGTGTGCTACGGCGTGGCCGGGGCGCGCAGCTTTGCCCGGCTGTGCGGATGGTATGCGGCGCTGAACGGCCTGCTGTGCGGCGCGGTGGTGCTGCCCGGGGTACAGGCCAACAACCTGAGCGTGCTTTTACCGGTGCGCCCGGGGCAGCTTTTGCTCTGCTGCGCCGGGGTGTACGGACTGTTGCGCGGGCTGCTGGCGGTGTTTGGCCGCCCGCAGCGGGGCTGCTTTGCCGCTGTGCTGCAAATTGCGGGGGCAACAGTGCCGGTACAGGCCTACCACGACACCGGCTTTACCCTGCAAGACCCCCTTGCCGGGCGGCGGGTGGTGCTGGTGCAGTACCCGCCGGTGCGCAGCCGGCTGCCCGCACCGCTGCGCACCTACTTAGACAGCTGGTTTGCCGCCGGCGCTGCCCCGCCTCCGGGGCTGAGGGTGCAGTTTGTACCCTGCGCCGCCGTTACCGGCCATTGCCTGCTGCCCGCCGTGCCCGCCGCGCTGTGCCGTGGGCAGCGCCGCGTGCCCGGCCTGCTGGCGGCCTTTTGCGCCCCGGACGCCCCCACCGGCGCATGGACGCTGCTGTTGGGGGACGACGTGGCGGAGGAGGTGGGGGTGTAGGAGTTTTCCGCCCTCTCAGGCGCTCCCGCGCCAGCTCTCCCGGAGGGAGAGCTTATAGCATTGCCGTAATCTTTTATCATTCATCCGATACTTTTTCCGTCATGGCAAAAAAGCTCCCCCTTTGGGGGAGCCGGCACGGCGTAAGCCGTGACTGAGAGGGTTCAGCCCTCCCTGATGCAGTTTCCTTATAATACATATAATAAATAGTGCACAGGAGGGATATCCATGTTGCAGTTTTTCCGCAAGGTCTGGCAGCGGCTGTGGGGGCGTTTGCGCTACTGCGGCGCGGTGCATTATCTGGCGGGCGGGCCAAGCCTGCCCCCGCCCCTTACCCCCGAGCAGGAAAAAGCCCTGCTTGACCGCATGGCTGCCGGGGACGCTGCCGCCCGCGAGGAGCTGATCACCCACAACCTGCGGCTGGTGGTGTATCTGGCCAAAAAGTACGAGAACAGCGGTGTGCCCGCCGAGGACTTGGTAAGCATTGGCACCATCGGGCTGATCAAGGCGGTAAACACCTTCACCCCTGCCCGCAGCATCAAGCTGGCCACCTACGCCAGCCGCTGCATCGGCAACGAGATCCTGATGTACCTGCGCAAAAGCTCCAACCGCCGGCAGGAGGCCAGCATCGACGAGCCTTTGAACGTGGACGGCGATGGCAACGAGCTGCTGCTCTCGGACATCCTTGGCAGCGATGCCAACGCGGTAAGCCAGCAGCTGGAGCAGGACGCCGAGCGCGCGGTGCTGCGCAGCGCCGTAGCGGCGCTCTCGGCACGGGAGCGGCAGATCATGGAACTGCGTTTCGGCCTTACCGACGGCGTGGAGCGCACCCAGAAGGAAGCCGCCGATGCCCTTGGCATCAGCCAGAGTTACATCTCCCGGCTGGAAAAGCGCATCATCCGCACCCTGAAAGCCCGCCTTGAAAGCGAGTAGCCGCTGGTGCATACCATAAAATTACAGCTTTGTCTATAATGCGCCCCTCTTTTGCGGAGGGGCGCACAATTTTTTCCACGCATAGCGCCCGGCGCGCAGAGCCATACTTCCGGTAAAGCTAAAAGACCGGGGGCGTTTGGATGTACAACAAGGTGGAGCTATGCGGTGTGAACACAGGGCAGCTGCCTGTGCTGACCGAGGCGGAAAAGCGGCAGCTGCTCACCCTTGCCCACGCCGGGGACAAAGCCGCCCGGGCGCGGATGGTGGAGGGCAACCTACGGCTGGTGCTCAGCGTAGTGCAGCGGTTTGCCCAGCGGGGCGAAAATCTGGACGATCTGTTTCAGGTGGGGTGCATCGGGCTGATCAAGGCCATCGACAACTTTGACCCCGCACAGCCGGTGCGGTTTTCTACCTACGGCGTGCCCATGATCATCGGGGAGATCCGGCGGTTTCTGCGGGACAACAACGCCCTGCGGGTAAGCCGCACCCTGCGGGACACCGCCTACCGCGCCATGCAGGCGCGGGAAACGCTGGAAAAGCAGCTGGGGCGCGAGCCAACCATGGACGAGATCGCCACCGCAGCGGGACTTGCCCGGCGCGAGGTGACCGCCGCGCTGGAATCGGTGGTGGAGCCGCTCAGCCTTGACGAGCCGGTGTACACCGACGGCGGCGATGCCATGTATGTGATCGACCAGGTGCGGGACCCGGACAGCGAGGAAAGCTGGATCAGCGGGTTGCAGTTCCGCGATACGGTAGCCGCCCTTTCGCCCCGGGAAAAGCGCATCATGGAGCTGCGATATCTGCGCGGTAAGACCCAGATGGAGGTGGCGCAGGAGATCGGCATCAGTCAGGCGCAGGTAAGCCGGCTGGAAAAAGGCGCGTTGCAGCAGTTTCACACCGGGGGATGAAAGCAGCCGCTTGAAAACCCTCTCAGCAAAAAAGACCGCTGCGCAGTGCAGCGGTCTTTTTTTGGGCTTCAGCGGCGGCTGTATCTGCGCCGGGTGGCAGCCCCGCCCCGCAGGTGGCGCTCGGCCTTGTTGCGGGCCAGCACGGCGCGCACCTGCCCGTACAGCGCAGGGCTGATGCTGCGCAGCCGCACGGCAACGTCCTTGTGCACGGTGGACTTGCTGCACCCGAACGCAGCCGCCGCTGCACGCACCGTGGCGTTGTGGGCGGCAATGTACTCCCCCAGCTGCACGGCGCGCTGTTCCGGATCGGCTTTCATATCCCGCCTCCCTGCGTTCCAGCTTTGCAATGGTATAACATACGCGCCGCCGGGGCGGATTATGTCTGCGGACTTGACTTTTTGTCTCCCGGCGCGTATACTGTGGGCGGACATAAAAACAGGGGCGCCGTAAGGCTGAGATCCGCATAGCGCGGAGTACCCTTTACCTGATCCGGGCAATGCCGGCGTAGGGAGTTTGCGGAACCGTCCGGTACGTTCAACAAACCTCCATGCGTCTGCTGCCAGCAGACGCATTTTGTTTTTGTGTACTATTATGAGAGAGGAATCTTTTCATCATGTCCAAAACCTATTCCAAGACCCGTATTCTGGTGGAATGCGCCCTGATGATCGCCATTGGCACGGTGCTTTCCAACATCAAGTTCTTCACCATGCCCAACGGCGGCAGCATTACCCTGCTGAGTATGCTGCCCTTTGTGCTGGTGTCCTTCCGCCACGGTGCAAAGTGGGGACTATTCACCGGCTTTGTAAACGCCTGCCTGCAAATGATCATGGGCTTCTACCCTCCTCCCGCTTCCACCTTCCTCTACTTCCTCGGCGAGGTGCTGCTGGACTATGTGCTGGCCTTTATGGCACTGGGTCTGGCCGAGCTGTTCGCCCGCCCCTTCAAGAACCGCACCGTGGGCGTAGCCGTGGGCACCTTTGCCGCCGGTTTCCTGCGCTTTATGTGCAGCTTTTTGTCCGGCGTGCTGGTGTGGGGCAACCTGAATGATGGTCTGGCCGCATGGACTTACAGCCTGACCTACAACGGCAGCTATATGCTGCCCGAGACCCTGCTCACCATGGTGGCCGCTGTGCTGCTGTGCCGTGTGGCTCCGCAGATCTTTGACCGTCAGGCACGCTAAGGCGTAGTTTTTCCCAAAAGAGCACTCCCCCGCTTTTTCGATCCCCGCCGGGTACACGCCCTGCGGGGATCTTTTGCTGCAAAAAATTTTCAAAAAACTGTTGACAAGCGTCCCTCCGGCTGGTATAATTACACACGTCGTCAGGCACAAAGCATACATCTGGGGGTTTAGCTCAGCTGGGAGAGCGCTTGCATGGCATGCAAGAGGTCACCGGTTCGATCCCGGTAATCTCCACCAGAAACAAAAAAAGCACTACACACAGAAATGTGTGGTGCTTTTTTGTTGACGCCAAACGAGTGAGGGTTTAGCTCAGCTGGGAGAGCGCCGTACATGGACTGCAAGAGGGTCACCGTGATCAGAATCGGCCCGGTAATCTCCACCAGAATGAAAGCACTACACGGAAACGTGTGGTGCTTTTTTGTTTTATCTGCCGTTCACCTTACGTCCCCTTTCATGAAAAAAGCGTTTGTCGCAGCCCGCAGGCCGTGACAAACGCTTTTTATTTTACTGTGCGCCCAAGCGCATTTTGAAGTCCTGATAGCCAAAGTGCACCAGCTCCCGGCAATTGCCGTCTGCGCCCAGCAGCCAGATAGGCGGCAGGGGCATCCCATTGAAGGTGTTGTTCTTGCAGGTGGTGTAGATGGCCATATCGCCGAAAATGAGCTTATCGCCCTCGGCAAGGGGGGTGTCAAAGCTGTAATCCCCGATGATATCCCCCGCAAGGCAGGTGGGGCCGCCCAGCCGGACGGTGTGCGCCTTCTCTCCTGCCTCGCCGGCGTCCAGCAGCGGCGGGCGGTAGGGCATCTCGATGACATCCGGGGTGTGGCAGGCTGCGGACATATCCAGAATGGCAAGACTGGTATCCCCGTTGCGCAGGGTGTCCAGCACGGTAGTGACCAGATAGCCTGCATTCAGCGCCCAAGCCTCGCCGGGCTCCAAATACACCTGTACGCCGTACTTCTGCCGCACCGAGAGGATGCAGTTTTCCAGCGTAGCAAGGGCATAGCCCGGGCGGGTGATGTGGTGTCCCCCGCCGAAATTGAGCCACTGCATTCTGGGCAGCAGGTCGGCAAACTTTTTCTCCACTGCGGCCAGCGTTACCGCCAGCGCATCGGCGTCCTGCTCGCACAGGGTATGGAAGTGCAGACCGTCCAACAGGGCGGGCAGCTCCGGGTGCGCTGCCACAGCGGCGTCCCACTGAGCACGGGTGGTGCCCAGACGGCTGCCGGGGGCGCAGGGGTCGTAAATTTCATGACCCTCCTGCGTGGAGCACTCCGGGTTGATGCGCAGACCGATGCTTTTGCCCGCCGCCTTTGCCGCCGGGCCGAACTTTGCCAGCTGGCTGGGCGAGTTGAACACGATGTGGTCGGCGTATTGCAGCAATTCCTCAAACTCATCTGTCCGGTAGGCGGCGCAGAACACATGGTTCTCCTTCTCCGGCAGCTCTTCCCTGCCCAAGCGGCTCTCGTACAGGCCGCTGGCCTCGGTACCTGCCAGATAGGGTGCCAGCACCGGGTAGACGTTAAAGTTGGAAAAAGCCTTCTGCGCCAGCAGGATGCGGCAGCCGGTGCGCTGCTGCACACCCAGCAGGATCTCGCCGTTGCGGCACAGTTGGGCTTCGTCCAGCAGATAGCAGGGGGTGGGCAGGCGGTGCAGCTGCGCCTCGGACAGGTTTGCCAGCCCCGCAAAGGGCGGGCGGCTGTCGCGCACCCGCATCAGTCCACCAGAGCCGGGTTATGGCTCTCGGAGCGGGGCAGGCCGTACTTATCCAGTGCATCCAGATACGGATCGGGATCAAACTCCTCGACAGTGTGCACGCCCTTGGTGGTCCACTTGCCGGTGAGCAGCATCAGGGCACCGCACATGGCGGGCACGCCGGTGGTGTAGCTGATAGCCTGAGAGCCCACTTCCTTGTAGCACTCCTGATGGTCGCAGACGTTGTAGATATAGTAGGTCTTATCCTTGCCGTCCTTTTTGCCGGTAAAGATGCAGCCGATGTTGGTCTTGCCTTTGGTACGGGGGCCAAGGCTGGCGGGGTCCGGCAGCAGAGCCTTGAGGAACTGGATGGGCACGATCTCCTGTCCGTTGAAGTTGACAGGGGTGGTGGACAGCATGCCCACGTCCTCCAGACAACGCATGTGGTCCAGATAGCTCTGGCCAAAGGTCATGAAGAAGCGGATGCGCTTTGCCTCCGGGATGTTCTTTGCCAGAGACTCGATCTCCTCGTGGTGCAGCAGGTACATATCCTTGTCGCCCACCTGATCGAAGTTGTACTCCCGCTTGATGCTCATAGCCGGGATCTCTACCCAGTGGCCGTTCTCCCAGTAGCTGCCGGGAGCGGACACCTCGCGCAGGTTGATCTCCGGGTTAAAGTTAGTGGCAAAGGCATAGCCGTGGTCGCCGCCGTTGCAGTCCAGAATATCGATGGTGTCAATGGTATCGAACTCGTGCTTTTTGGCATAGGCACAGTAAGCCTGGGTCACACCCGGGTCGAAGCCGCTGCCCAGCAGGGCGGTCAGGCCGGCTTCCTCGAACTTTTTGGCGTAGGCCCACTGCCAGCTGTAATCAAAGTAGGCAGAGAAGCCGGCCTCCTTGCAGCGCTTCTCGTAGATGGCGCGCCACTCCGGGTCATCGGTGTTCTCGGGCTCGTAGTTGGCGGTGTCCATGTAGTTGACGCCGCAGGCAAGGCAGGCGTCCATGATGGTCAGATCCTGATACGGCAGGGCGATGTTCATCACGAGGTCGGGCTGGTAAGCCTTGATGAGGGCGATGACCTCCTCCACCTTGTCTGCGTCCACCTGTGCGGTGGTGATCTTGGTAGTAGTGGTGGGAGCCAGCTCAGCAGCCAGCTTATCGCACTTTGCCTTGGTACGGCTGGCGATGCAGATCTCGGTGAACACCTCGGGCACCTGGCAGCACTTATGGATGGCAACAGAGGCCACGCCGCCGCAGCCGATGATCAGAACTTTGCTCATGTCGGTTACTCCTTTATCTGTAAAATGGTAGGTTCGTATTTATACCTGAAAGCCCGGCCAGCCCTTGTCCAGCGCGATCAGGGTCTCGCGCAGCACCTTGCAGGCGGTGGCGGTGGAAACGCCGGTGGTGTCCAGCGTGGGGGGCAAGCTCGTTCAGGTCTGCACCGATGATGTTGGCCTTGGTCACAGTGCGGATGGCCTCCAGCAGCTGCAAAAAGCTTACGCCGCCAGCCTCCGGGGTACCGGTGCCCGGGAAGCAGGAGGGGTCAAGGCAGTCCAGATCGATGGTCAGGTACACCGGCACCTTGCTCTCGCACAGCTGTGCGGTCAGCTCGGCAAGGCCGGTAAAATCGAACTTGTGCATCTCGGTGTGCTGGGCAGCAAACTCAAATTCTGCCCGGTCGCCGCTGCGGATGCAGAACTGATGGATGTGGCCATCCCCTACCAGCTCGTGGCAGCGGCGCAGCACACAAGCGTGGCTGAGCTTCGCGCCCAGATAGTCGTCCCGCAGGTCGGCGTGGGCGTCGAAATGGACGATGTGCAGGTCGGGGTATTTCTTCACCGCAGCCCGCACCGCTCCCAGCGTGACCAGATGTTCGCCGCCCAGCAGCAGCGGGAACTTGCCGTCCTTCAAAATTTCCTCTGCCCGGGCCTCGATATCGGCCAGTGCCAGCTCGCTGGAGCCGAAGCACAGCTCCAGATCGCCGCTGTCGAACACATCAAAATCGGTCAGGTCGGCGTTCTGGTAAGGGCTGTAAGTCTCCAGACCGTAGCTCTCGTGCCGGATGGCCGCCGGGCCGAACCGTGCGCCGGGGCGGTAGCTGGTGGTGGAATCGTAAGGCGCACCGTACAGCACGATGTCGGCGGCGCGGTAGCTGCTGTCGCAGCCGATAAAGGTCTCAACGTTGGGGTGCATCAGTGTTCCTCCACTTCCCGCAGCATCTCCTCCAGAAAAGCCGGCAGGTAGAATGCTCCGATATGCAGTTTGGTGGTGTAGTAGCGGGTGCGCATATTCAGCGCCTTCCACGATTCAGCGTCCAGATCATCGATGGGATGGTATTTTTTGCTTGCAAAGCCGAACAGCCAGTACCCTGCCGCAAAGGTGGGGATATGCGCCTGATACACCCGGCTGATGGGGAAGGTGGATGCAATGCGCTTGTGGCTGCGCTGCATGGCGCTGGCGTCCTCGGCGTAGAAGGGGCTGCCCTGCTGGTTGACCATGATACCGTCCTCTTTCAGGGCGTTGAAGCAGCTGCCGTAGAACTCGCGGGTGAACAGACCCTCAGAGGGGCCGAAGGGGTCGGAGGAGTCCACAATGATAAGGTCGTACTCCTCCTCGCAGCGGCGGATATACTTCAAGGCATTCTCAAAATAGATATGCACCCGACGGTCATCCATACGGCAGGCATTGCTGGGTAGGTAAGCGCGGCAGGCCTCCACCACCTGCGGGTCCATCTCCACAAGGTCGATGCGCTCCACACGGTCGTAGCGGGTCAGCTCCCGCACCACGCCGCCGTCTCCGGCACCGATGACCAGAATATCCTTGGCTTCCTTGTGCACCGCCATGGGCACATGGACGATCATTTCATCGTAGATGAACTCATCGCGCTCGGTCAGCATCACGTTGCCGTCCAGCGTGAGCACCCGGCCGAACTCCGGGGTCTCAAAGATATCAATGCGCTGATAATCGCTCTGCTTGGAGTAGAGCTGCTTGTTCACACGAATGCTGTGCTTCACATCCGGGGTGTGAAACTCTGAAAACCAAAAAATTCCATCTCTTTCCCTCCTTATGCCAGAACATTCAGGTGCAAAATTTCGGGGTCCTCCGGGCCGGTCATGCTGCAGCCCTTGGCCTTGGCGTACTCGATGTAGTTCAGGATCTCCTTGGTGATGCGCTCGCCCGGGGCAAGGATCGGGATGCCCGGGGGATAGCACATGACGAACTCGCTGCAGACCATGCCCTCTGTCTCACGCAGGGGCAGGCTCTTTTTGGGGGCATAGAAGGCCTCCTGCGGGCTGGCAGCCACCACGGGGTCGATGTATTCCTGACTCAGCAGACCCGAGCCATCGGTGCGGTAGCGGCGCTTGATCTCGGCCAGCGCACTGACCAGACGCTCCACCTCCTGCGGGCGGTCGCCGATGGACAGGTAGGCAAGGATGTTGCCGATATCGCCGAACTCGATCTGAATGTCATACTCGTCCCGCAGGATGTCGTAGACCTCGATGCCGGCAAGACCAATATCCAGCGTATGGACGCTGAGCTTGGTGGTGTCAAAGTCAAAAACAGAATCGCCGTTGCACAGCTCCTTGCCAAAGGCGTAGTAACCGCCTACGGCGTTGATCTCCTCGCGGGCGTACTCGGCAATGTCTGCCACCTGATGGAACACCTGCCGTCCCCGCAGCGCCAGATTGCGGCGGGAGATATCCAGACTGGACATCAGCAGGTAGCTGCCGGAGGTAGTCTGGGTCAGGTTGATGATCTGGCGCACATAGCCCGGGTGCACGTTGGGACCGATGAGCAGCAGGCTGGACTGGGTCAGGCTGCCGCCGCTTTTGTGCATGGAGACCGAGGCCATATCCGCGCCCGCCGCCATGGCAGAAACCGGCAGGCCGCCGCCAAAGTAGAAGTGGGTGCCGTGGGCTTCATCCGCAAGGCAGAGCATACCGGCGTCGTGCGCCATTTTTACGATGGCACGCAGGTCGGAGCAGATGCCGTAGTAGGTGGGGTTATTCACCAGCACAGCCACAGCGTTGGGGTGCTCCTTGATGGCCTTTGCCACCTGCTCCCGCTTCATGCCCAGCGAGATGCCCAGGCGCTTATCCACCTCCGGGTTCACATACACCGGCACCGCGCCGCACAGCACCAGCGCGTTCAGCACGCTGCGGTGCACGTTGCGGGGCAGAATGATCTCATCGCCCCGCTTGCAGGCGGTAAGTACCATGCTCTGCACGCTGCTGGTGGTGCCGCCCACCATTAAAAAGGCGTGTGCCGCGCCAAATGCATCAGCGGCAAGCTCCTCAGCTTCCCGGATGACCGACACCGGGTGGCAAAGGTTATCCAGCGGCTTCATACTGTTCACGTCCACGCCCACGCACTGCTGACCCAGAAAAGCGGTCAGTTCCGGGTTGCCGCGGCCTCGCTTGTGGCCGGGCACGTCAAAAGGCACCACCCGCATCTGCCGGAACCGCTCCAGCGCCTCGTAAATGGGCGCACGGCGCTGATCCAGCCGGGAACGCGCTTTGTTCTCGTTCATCATTTCCTCCGTCCCTGTTCTTCTTTTTGCACAACAAAAAAGCGCAGACACTGCACAAATATGCAGACCTGCGCTTGGAGCAGCTTTTTCCGCGCTGATAAAGCACCCAGCCGTAAGTGCCGGTGCTGCGCGTTATTCGCGATCCAAAAAGACGGGGTGATGAGAGTCTATATAGCAACTACACTTTTACTACTCTTATTGACCGTTTCACAAGTCTGCGCATCAGGCTGCGCAATTTCATGGTTGTAAAGGAACCAACTTATAAAATTTGAGCTTCAAACTCAATCAATAATGGCAGCTTGCGCCGCCGGTCGGCAGTGGACCCGGCTGTCCGTATGGCCTTAGCCCCGTTTGGGCGGTCCCGAGTAAATTGCTTTGAAAAGACTCTGCAAGGCGGCGTCTCTCAAAATCAACAAAAGAATAACATGATTCGCCCCGTCTGTCAACCAAAACTTTTTGGCAGTCGCCCGCTGCAGATGCGCAGGGCGGCGCTCGGCGCGCAAAATGGAGCGTTTTGTGCAAAAAAGCAGATGCCCTTCCCGCCGCAGTATGCTATAATAAAGGAACAATGAATGGAGAAAGAGGGTGTATGGATGGCACTGCCAATCGCCATCGTAGAGGATCAGACCCCGGACGCCCAGCGGCTGGAGGAGTTGCTGCAACAGCAGCTGCCCGAAGCCGAGTGCACATGGTTTGCCTGCGGGGATGATTTTCTCCGTGCCGCAGCAGAGCCCGGCTTATACGCCGTGGTGTTTCTGGATATCTGCATGGCGGGCACCAACGGCATCGAGACCGCCCGCCGACTGCGGCAGGCCGACCCGGAGGTGCTGATCGTATTCGTGACCTCCTCGCCGGAATATGTATGGGATGCCTTTCCGGTGCACCCCTTCGATTACCTGCTCAAACCCTATCAGGAGGAAAAATTCGTGCACCTTGCCGCCGAGCTGCGGCGGGCGCTGCGTTGTAAGGAGCCGGAACTGGAGATTCGCATTGCCCGCCAAAGCATTCAGCTGCCGCTGCGCAAGGTGCTGTATGCCATTGCCCGGAACCACTACGTCCTTATCACCACCGAGGATGGTGAGTACCGCGCCATGTGCAGCTTTGCGCAGATCGAAGAAAAGCTTACCGCACGGGAAAACTTTATGAGCTGCAACCGAGGCGTTATCATCAACATGGACAAGGTGCTGCGGTTCGGGGAGGACTGCATCGAGATCTTGGACGGCACCCGCCTGCCGGTACGGCAGAAGGATAAATGCACTCTGCTTGCCCACTTTACACAATACCAGTTCCGCCACATGCGGCAGGAGCTGCACTGAGGAAAGGAGCAGCCGCCATGGATCTTGCTCTGTTCGGCCGTTATTTTCTGGATTTTGCGCTGCTGTATCCCAGCGCGTTTCTGTGTCTGGCATCCCTATGGGAAAAAGCTGCGCACCCCCAGGCGCACCGCCTGCATCGCTGCCGGATGCATCACCCTGCTGTGCATCGGCTGCGCCGCGCTCTGCGCCGTGTTCGGGCTGAACAGCAATTCTCTCCTGCCCGCCATCGTGCTGGTCTCCTTCTGGCTGCTGCACTGGCGGGTAACGCCGGAAGTGACCGTAAGCCAGACCGCGTTTCTGTTTTCCATCTCTGCCGTGATGATGGCGGTGTGTTCCCTGCTGTCGACGCTGCTCAACGCCCAGACCGAGATCTCCAACCCACAGACCGTCTGCCTTGCCTCCACGGCGCTGCTGCGGCTGGGCCTTGCCGCGATGCTCACCGTGCTGTTCTGGTTCACCGCCGTGCAGTGGAGCCGGTGGCTGCTGCGGGAGTACAGCGGTGAAGCCTTCTGGCAATCTGCGTGGCCGCTGCCCGCCCTCTATGCCGTTTTTCTGGTATACTGTATGCCGCTGAACCCCGCCGTGGTGCTGGTCGGGCGGCTGAAGATCATCTCGGTGCTGGCGGTATCCATCTCGCTGTTCGGCATCTTTCTGCTGCTATACGAGATGTACCGCGTTGCCCGGGAAGTTTACCCGCAATGCCCGGCTGGACCGGGAAAACCAGCTGCTGGCCATGGAATCCCGCCGGTACATGGAGTTACAGACCTATCTGGACAACACCCGCCGTCTGCGGCACGACTTCCGGCAGCATCTGCATGTGATTGCCGGACTGACCGAGACCGGGCAGCTGGAGGAGCTGAAAAGCTATCTGCACCAGTATGAAAGCGAGCTCAGCGAGCACCGCCCCAGCCTGTGCGCCAACGCCGCCGTGGATGCACTGGCCGGATATTACGACCATGCAGCCGGGCAGCAGAGCGTTCCTGTGGAGTGGAAGCTGGCACTGCCTCGGCAGCTTCCCATGCCGGAGGCCGACCTGTGCACCATTCTGGGCAATCTGCTGGAAAACGCCCTGCACGCCAGCCAGAAGCTGCCGCCGGAGCAGCGCCGGGTGCAGGTGATGGCGCAGATGCTCAGTCCCGCCATGCTGGGGCTTGTGGTGGAGAACCGTTACGACGGCATGCTGAAAAAAACAGCAGGGCATCCTGCGCTCCACCAAGCACGAGGGCACCGGCATCGGGCTGGTATCTGCCGAGACGGTAGTGCACAAATATAACGGCAATCTGCATCTGGAGACCGAGGAGCAGATCTTCCGGGTGAATGTTCTGTTAAATCTGTAACCACCGGCAGGCCAACGTGAAAGCGTTCACAAAAAAAGCAGCGCCGTCCTTTGCAGAGAGGTTTCTCTACGAAGGGCGGCGCTGTATTATTTTTCAAGCTTCTCCGTGCTTTTTTGTGCGGCTTCCAGCTCGTCCACCCGCTTTTGCAGGGCGGTGATCTTATCGTCCATTTTCAAAAATGTCCAGACCAGAACGGCCAGCACCAGCGCGGGAGGAACGACCATCCACAGGGACTGCTGACACCAGAGCAGCAGCGAATAGCCGCCGAATACAGTAAAAATAAATACGGCAAACAGACTTGCAGCCAGTACAGCAAAAAATCCCATACAGAAAGTCTCCTTTCAGTTATTCTTCCGTTTCTTCCTCGTCCGGGTCCAGCTCGATGCTGAACACGGCTTTCTTCAGCTTGCCGCAGCCCTGCGCCTTCAGGCCGGATTTATAGGGTTCTCCGGCCAGATACAAGGCAAAGCGTCCCTCGCACAGCATTCCGGCAATGCTGGTACCGGCAGTGCCTACGGTGGTGTCGGCGGCTTCATCGGTTGGCTTGGTGGGCGTCAGCTCCGCAAGGCTTACCTCAAACAGCTCACTGCCGTCCAAGTCAGTCTCCAGCGTAATGTGATTGTCGTGCCGCTGGAACAGTGCCTTGTCGGAGGTCTGGGGCGTGACGGTGCTCACGGTGACCACCGCCTTGTCCCCATCGATGCGGGTGCGTCCGGCGGGCAGGGTGGTGATATCCCGCGCCATGATGTACTCAATGACGGTGTCCAGGTTGTCGCTTACGCCCAGATAGTTGGGCAGGTTGTTCAGGGTATCGTAGATCATAGAAAAAGTCCTCCGTCTGTGTTGTTTCAGTTACCTGTATGGTATCACAGGTCAGGGACAGATGCAATATGTGTGCGGGCAGATGTCGCGAGCCGCGCAGAAAAGGAACCCGGGTCGCGGCTCCCAGCGGCTGCATCGTGCCTTGGGCGGCACGCGCATCCTGCTGGCCGCAGCCCCAACAGCTCCTCCCTGTTTCTGCCGCTGGCAGCGGTCGTCGCTGTTGCACAGGGGCTTTCCCCCGCCGGACTATTCGGCGGGTCGATGCTGTTCGAATCCACCCTTGCAGCCCCTTTTCAAGGCAGATAAAACAGAAACTCCAGTACCCGGTTCGGATACTGGAGTCCTTGGTGGGCGCGTGTGGATTGCGCGAGCCGCGCTGCTAAAAACAGCCCACTGGGCTGTTTTTGCGCTGTCTTCTGCGACAGCGCCGCAGCTGTTCGAATCCACCCTTGCAGCCCCTTTTTCAAGGCAGGTAAAACAGAAACTCCGGTACCCATTGGATACCGGAGTTCTTGGTGGAGCGAAGCAACCCAAATCCGAACCATTGCCCTCTGAGGCATCTTTGGCGGCAATTTCATTGAAAGAGATGGTTTTTGTGCCGTCTTTGTAGTTGAATGCAATCAAAACTTTTTCATCATAGAGATAAACAGCGTTCACGAACGTATTGATAAGCGTCTCCCGGTGGCTTTTCACGTTCGGGTCGAGCTTGCGGAACCGGGTCAGCCAGAAACGAACCTGATTTTCGCTTAACCGTGGCCGAGCGATTTTTTCTTCGGCGATCCGAACCTCAAGTTCTTTCTGCTGGGCTTCCAGCTTTTCCAAACGCGACTTGGTGGAATTGGTCAGCACACCAGCTTGAATGGCGTTCAGCATATTTTCAATGCCGTTCTCCACCTCGCGCATCTGCTTTTCCAGCAAAGGGAGTGTGGTGTTTTCCTGTTCCTGCAACTCCATGACCTCTGCAACGATGGCATCAATCACGGCATCGTCTTGAATCAGCTTCATGGTTTCAGCTATGACCAAATCTTCCAGCCACTCTTTACGGACGGTCTTTTTCTTGCAGGTCTTGAAACGCTTCGCGGTGGCGCACTTATAATAATGATGAACGACCTTGTTTCTACCCGTACCGCACTCGCCGAACATCATCGCGCCGCACATTCCGCAGAACAGCTTGGTGGTCAGCAAGTAATCGTCCTCGGCCTTGTGACGGGCAGGAGCGCGGCTGTTCTTCTTGATTTTCTGCTGCACTTCTTCAAACAAGTCCTTGTCCACGATGGCCGGGATGCTGTCGGGCATCACAATGTCCTTGAAGTGGTTTTCTCCGATGTACCGCTTATTCGTCAGCAGCTTCTGAACACTGTTGTAGGTGAACTTCTGGTTGCGGTTGGTAGTCACACCGCTGTCGTTCAGCCAGTTCATCAGCTCCTTCATGGTCGCACCATCGTTGTACCGCTGGAAGGCTTCTACCACAAAGGGAGCTTTCAGCGGGTCGACTTGAAAGAACTTCTCCTCATCCACCTTAAACCCAATGGGAATCGTGCCGCCGTTGTACTTGCCCTTCAGAACATTCTCGGTCATGCCGCGCACAACTTTTTCAGAAAGTTCTGCCGAGTAGTATTCAGCCATGCCGGTGAGCATACTCTTGACCATGATACCCGCAGGGCTGTCAGAGATAGGCTCCGTGGCAGATACCAGCTTGACATGATTTCGTTCCAACTGGTACTCATAGTGGGCCGAATCATAACGGTTTCGGGCAAAGCGGTCAAGTTTCCAGACCAGCACAATGTCAAACAACCGTTTCTCGCTGTCCTTGATCATCTGCTGGAAATCCGGGCGGTTGTCGGTTTTGGCAGAAAGGGCGCGGTCAATGTAGTGCTTGACCACGGTGATACCGTTCTTCTCGGCATAGGCCGTGCATTCCCGGATCTGGCCTTCGATGGATTCCTCCCGCTGGTTGTCGCTGGAATAGCGAGCGTAGATCACGGCGGTCATGCGAACACCCCTTTCACTTCATTCTCCGCAGGCGGCGCACAAGATCGGATGCACTGTACAGCACACGAGCCACCGACACGGTATTTTCGCCCACAATGTAGAACACCGAGTAGTTGTCCACCAGCATCTGCCGCAGCCCTTGGGTGCGCTCCGGCTCACTTTCCACCAGCGCACATCGTTCCGGCAGGATGTCCAGCGACTGGATGGCTTCTGCAATACGATTATACTGCCCCATAGCCGTGTCAGGCTCCAGCAGACGGTCAGCAATATAGCTGTAAATCTGCTCCATGTCGCTGAGGGCTGTATGGGAAATTTTTACGTCATACTGCTTCATCTGTGCTGTTCCCTGAACTGTGCGAATGCGCTTTCCGCATCAACAGTATCACCGTTTTGAATCTCTTTGATGCCCACCTGCAAGGCTGCATGAAGCTGATCATCGGTCATGGTGTCAGCGTTCAGCGCAGCCGGAGCCTTCGGCAGGGACAGCGAGAACGGAATGCCACCGGTCAGAGTGATTTGACGCAGGTACATATCAATAGCCGTTGCCATCGGGATACCCAGCTGCTTCAGCACATCTTCGGCTTGCTGTTTGACGCTGGGGCTGACCCGGACGTTCAGCATCATCGATTTTTCCATAGTTATCACCTCGGATTTATTGTAATGCTTTTTGCATTACAAGTCAATCGAGTGCGAAGTCGCAATTGAAATTCTCTGTATTACACAATATATTCGTCGTTAAATTGTTTAAAACGCAGAATATTCATTCGTTAGAATAAATCTTTGAGTACGCACAGCTTGTACTGGGTGGAGGGTTGGAGCATTATCTCTCGCTCGGCTGCGAACATGGCAGATTAGAAGATTGACCTTTAATTAGAATATTCTAAACAGCCCCCTACTTGCAGTCGTTGCAAATAGGGGGCTGTTGATTATTAGCTACACACTCTAACCACGTTTTTCTTTTCAACAAGCATTCCGATAATAAACGAAAGTAAGAAAACGAGCAGCCAAATCAAAACTCCATAGTGTGTCTTGAGCTGCCATACTTTTCCTATATACATATCCGGCGTGATTTTTGTGGCGTTTATTTTAATAATGAAATCGCCCAACACTTGTCCAATCAAAATTCCTGCCCAGTTTCCAGCCGTTGTGATAAGAGCCGCTTTATACATTTCCAGAAAACAGAAAGTAACGGATGCAACCCATACACACAAATAATAATGGGCTGCTGTCCATTCAAACAAGTAGACTTCATGAAACACTGTTTGAGAAAGAAGATAGCACACCACATATGCTAAAAATACGATCAGCAAAAATCCGAGACAAGTTTTCTTTTTTGATGCTGTGTTCTTCATACGGCTTTTGAATCCTATTCCAATGTGTACTGCCATCTTTGCGTTTCATTATAAAACAGCTTGGCTGCTTACTTCGATACTATTTCGACAGTTGGCATTTTGCCTTCCAATCCGAGTTCGTCATCTTCTGCAACTCTATAATTGGTAACATTTATTGAATACATATAATCTGAAATATTTGGATTTTCTTCATCGTCTGGAAGTTCAACTTGAAAAGTCTCAAACTCAAACACATAAGATGTTCCTTCAATAAGTTCACCAGTTAAGTCTTTCTGGAAATGAAGCAAAAATGGTCTGTCCTGAAAGAAGTGAACAACTGCAACCGTTTTTCCCGGCAGTGCATAGTAATCGGGCAAGATCTGCTCAACAGTGACCGTAAAAGAACCCCGAAAACTGTGCAAAATGCTTTTGGCTTTCGGTCACTTGCTCTTTCCGTCATGATACCCGGCCTCGTAGCCAGCGGTATAGCCTTCTTCGTATTCTGCATTGTGCTCATCTGAACTTTGAGCATTATTTCCACAGCCAATCAATGTAAGTATCAGCACAAGGCCAAGAACTATTGTAGCCCTCTTTTTTCATATTGTTTCCTCCTTCCATGTTTTCCTTCGCCTTTATCGGACTTTTCCACAGCTTTTTTGCAAAATCGTCGAGAAAAAGTTCTGTATCTTTTTCATTCGTACCACTTTACCCCATTATTAGAATTGAAAATTAGTAGCCCTTTGATATAAATAAGTAAACGATGAATCCACCCCACAAAACAACTTCAGCAATTATCAAACACTTCAAGTGTTGCTGCAATTTTTCGGGGTCAATTTCGCCTTTTTTCAGAAAATCATAAATTGAATTTCGCAATTTATCTATGTCTTCCTGCTTGATTTCCAGTTTCAAATAAAAATTTTTTCCCGAAAAGGAGCTGGTGCATCCCATAATATATTGAAAGCAATATTAAAAATGAAGTAATACTTACAAGCGCTGGCTGGGTCCAGCTTATTGTCATACCTTCTACCGATGTAAGATTTCTATAAAAAACAATATCACTTAAACCAGCTACAAACAACAGAAAATTCCAAACCAAAAATGTATATAAAGTTTTCTTCATTGTCTATACCTTCTTTCACTACTGCCCACATTGCTGGAAATATCAAACGCCTACTTTATTTTTATGCCCTCATTTTTTTTACAAATCATCAAACCTTCCCGCCTTGCTTTTTTTTGTTTAGATAACGAAATTTAAGCCTGATTTATTTCGTTTGTCCACAAAATTTTTCAAAATCGTATAGATGCACATAAACTTCCTGGAAATTTGTAGCACAATCGCAATCTTCTTTTAAATAAACACGCTATAAGGATAAACTTTTTGTTTTACCTCGATTGAAAGCCATCTTTAGCTTTCTGGTTTGAGAACTGTACTTCGGGCCGGATTCTTTGGGTCTACTAGAATTTTTATTGGTGCCCCTTTCGGAATACATGGATTGAACCAAAACCACTGCGACTTTCCATTATAGGTTTCACCTTTAACTTTATACTGATAATGTACCACATATGGATAGATTACATCTTCATCGGCAAGGTGGTAGGTACTCATATGAAATTTTATATGTACTCGTTTTGTTGCTGTAACCTTTCCGATGATTCTTGTTCCATTTTTCAAAAGTTCTGCCTTTTTATAGTCGGAAATAATCGCCAATCCGATAATTATACCTGCTACAATCCATGCTAATATCGCAGCCACCCAAATACCAGACTTACACGCTCCAACCGATATAATTGCCGCCACGAACATTCCGACATATGCCAGTGTATGAATAAGATCTTTTGAAAAAAACATTTTATCTCGTGTAATTTTCATAAAACGGCATCCTCCTCAAATCCTACAGTCGGTAATCAGCAGCTTCGTGAAATCAACGTTCCTTAGATACTTAGATTTAATCCTATTTTGTTTCATCCGTCTACAAAATTCCTCAAAATCGTATAGCTGCACATAAATTTCCAGAAAACTTGTAGCACAATCACGATTTTTCTTTTCACTCAGATAAACCACCACGGCAATTCCAGCCACAGGTTATCCATAGCCTGTTCCTCGGTCTTTTTTTGGCGCGGCCTTTTTGTCAGGTGAAAAGTATATCGCCGTGCCGATCAGCGGATGCTTCCTCGCCATCGGTGAAGCCATAGCGATACAACAGATAGGTCTGTTCGCGCTGGGTCAGCCGTTTCAGACCATCGTACAGTTCCCGGCGCAATTCCTGCTCTTCCATAATGGTCTGCGGCTGCATGGCGTAGGGGTCGGCTATGGCTTCGATGCGCCGCAACTGCTCTTCTCCCGGCAGAACATCGTCCAGCGAAACGCGCTGGTAGCAGATACCGTCCTTATCCTCCGTCACCATCCGCTGCTCAAAAGCAGTAAAGGCATCCCGCACCATGTCCATCATGGCATTATGAATGGCAGGAGCCGCATAGGTCAAGAACTTCATGCCGCGCGCTGCATCGAACTTTGGCACGGCCTTCCACAAGCCCATATTTGCCCGCCTGTTTCAAATCGTCCGTGTCAAGGTTCAGGCCGGACTGTGCCAGATTCATGCTGCGGAAAAAAGGTCATTTGCCGCCTTGCCAATAAAGGACTTGTTGTTGTTGTCAATCAGGCTGTCCAGCGCGGCAGCATCGCCTTTCTGCGCCAGCGCACAAAGCCGTTCATTCGTCTGCTTCATGGGCGTTTTCCTGCTCTGCGGCAGACTGCAAGATTCCCAGCAGACCGTTCCGCAGCTGTTCCAGCGCTTCCGGCGTAGCTCCTTCCATGCCCGAAACGCTGTCCAACATTGCATCCGTCAACTGCTCTGCCGTAATCGTTGGGTGCTGCACATCCTGCCCTTTAGTCAATTCGGTGAACATCTTCTCTGCCACTTTCTTGCTCATGGCTTCCTGTTCGGCGTAATGGCTCCCGATACCCTTTTTTGATTTCCTTGACCGCCGCCATGAAGTACATTTCAATGTCATCAAGGTCGCCTTGATACACCGGCTTTCTCCGAAGGCTGATGTCCTTTGCAGCTTTGGCTGCCTCCGGGGTCTTGACCCTTGTGCGCAGCAGGGTGCTCAATGTCGTGAGTATGGCGTTCTGTGCTGCGATGCCCGGATGCGAAGGTATCATCAAAAAAATACTGCGCTATGCGGAAGTAAGCTCTGCAAAGCGAGCGTTTTCCAGCAGCAGGTTGACCACCTCTGTATTGACACGTCCTGTGTAGAGGTTCTTTGCAGCTTCTACGGACAAGCCCAGTTCGGCAATGTCGTAATTTTTGCGGTCGGGGATGTTGGTTTCTCCCAGCAGAAAATCCGTGGACACGTTGAACAGCCTTGCAATTTTCAGCACCTGCTCATGGGTCAGGGTTCCTTTCGCACCACTAATAAAACGGCTGATAGTGCTTTTTAGAGCAGCCGATTTCCTTGGCAAGCTCCGGTTGGCTGATGTTGTGCTCTTTCATCAAGTCCGCAAGACGGATGTTGGACGGTGCAGGCAGATATTCCCGTACCATGTGATCGGCCCTCCTTTTTGATCTTTTTCCTCATTATAATACGCTCTGCCGTTTTGTTCAATATACGGTCACCTCTCCACCCTTGCTGTTGCAGCCCTGCAACCAGTAAGGGCATTTTTCTTTTTTTCCGTTGCAGTTCTGCCGCTTTTTTTTCGCTCTTTCTGCAAAATTTCCCGTATATTCAGGCATGAAGCCAAAAAACACCAGAGTTCCCACTTGGGGGGCTCTGGTGCAGTACATAACATCTACCTGCCCGGTGGCCGCAGGGTGCGGGGATTCGTGGACATTGAGCCGCTTGTCCACCCCTGTCCGTAAAAAGTGCATTTTTTCACGGAAGAAGTTCGCACAACCTGTACGGTCTGTACTTGTACGCACCCGTACGGCGAATCGAAGCAAATTAAAACGTGTTATCGTTTTTATTTTAGATTTCCGTACGCCGTACAGACCGTACAGGTTATTTTTGAAGTCCGTACGCAATTTTTTCAGATGCGTACGGAGCAATCAAGTTCGCATTGTGCGAACTTGATCGTAGCTCTCCCGCAGGAGACGTTCCCCCTCGGAGAGTCCTCGAAGAGCCCACTACACTTTGCAGCCCATAGGGATGAAAGTGTCATAATGGGTTATTACACTTCCGGGGAAGTGCATCTCCGTCCTCGTCACCTTCCTCTGAACCCCGAAAGGAGGGATGCCCTTTGGCAAGAAATGATGGTATTGACCGTACCAGTGTCCGAAATCTCGCCGTTTCAGACAAAGCCGTTGGCAACACCCAGCAGCACAACGAGCGCGAAAAAAGGGCAGCTATCGGAACCCCGACATTATCCCCCAGCGCACCTCATGGAACGTCCACTTCAAAAAGCCAACCGCCAGCTACACCGACCTGTTCGTCCAACTGGAAACCGCTGGTACGATTTCAACGCGCGGCCTGAAGCCGGATGCCACCCATTATTGCGAGCTTGTCTTTGATGTCAACTCGGCCTATTTTGACAATCACGGTGGCTACGAGTTCGCCAAGCAGTTCTATGAGGATGCCTACAAAGCTGCTGTGCAAATCGTGGGCGGTGAGCAGTATATCCTCTCGGCAGTCATGCACGCGGATGAGATCAACCGCGCCATGACCGAAGCATTAGGCCGTGAAGTCTACCACTATCATCTCCATGTGGTCTATGTGCCTGTGGTGGAAAAGCAGATCCTCTGGTCGAAACGCTGCAAGGACAAGGCACTGGTCGGCACCGTCAAGGAGACCGTCATGCAGGTCAGCCGGAGCAAGAAGTGGGCATCCAAACCTCTGCTGGACGATGCCGGAAAGCCTGTCCTGCAAAAAGAGCGGCAAGCCAGTCCTGAAGAAGTCGTACAGCATCTTGCAGGACAACTTCTTCAATTTTATGCGCGCTGCCGGGTACACCGATATAGAGCGCGGCGAACGTGGCAGCACCGAAGAACACCTGACTGTCACTCAGTTCAAAGTCCAGCGGGAGCAGGAACGGCTGGACACCCTGACCACCCAAGCCGACCAGCAGGCACAATCGCTTGCTAAAACCAGTCAGGCCCTCTCCCAAAAAAGGAGAAAAAGAACTTGCCTCCATTCAGAAAAAAGACCACGCTCACGAAAGAAGCCCTCATTCATGCGCGCGATCTGGATTATATCGGCAAGCGCACCTTTCTCGGCAACTACTCGCTGACCGAAGAAGAATTTTCCAAACTGAAAAAACAGGCTGACCACGGCTATATGATGGACGTGGAGAACCGCCGCCTGAAAGAAGAACTTTCCACCGCCAAGAAGGAAGCCATTCATTGGAGCAACAAGTACCACGACCTGTGGTACGATGTAAAGCCCTATCTGGATGCTCTCCACCGTGCTCCTGAACTGGTGCGCGGTTTTCTGGAAAAGATTCTTGCTCCCAAGCAGGAGCGCACCATGAATGTGCCGCAGAAAAACCGCAAGCGTGGTCAGGATATGGAACTTTGAGTTTCGGAGGATACTATTTGAACAAAAAGAAGAAGTCAAACAAATCCGGCTACCCGGATGAAGCAATCAAGACCCTTGCACGTTGCTTTTATCCCTCCATGGTTGAGTTTTTCAACAGCGAGGAAGGCCAGCGTGAATATGAGGAATGGCTGAAAGAGCAGGAAGCACTACAAGCCTTGCCTGTTGCCGCATAAAAACAGCAGGACGCTCCCAGTAAAGGGAACGCCCTGCCTTACATAGATGTATCTCACCGAGGGGTGTCCAGTTGGGCACACCTCTTATTTTTTTCCCTTAATCTTCTAGCCCATGGCTCCCGGCTGCATTTTTCAAATATTCCTCCGGGTCACCGTTCAGAATCAAATCTGCATAGCCAAGCGGGTCATTGTAGATGAGGTAGTCTAACTCTGACCTCTGCGCCATGGTCACATCCAGTGCATCCTCAACCCCGGTGCAGTCAATGGAAATTTTTCTCCCATCTTGGAGAGCCAACTCCACACACCCGGTATCCATGTTAAACTTGCAGGCTCTTTCATCGTACTTCATAATCGCATCCTCCATTCTCGTTATCGGCTTACGGTCTATGACAAGGCATCAGAGTTTTGCGCCGTCCACGGGAGCCTTCATTGTTGTACCCGAAGAAAACGAAAAATCCGAACCCTTCTCCAATCGGAAATAGGTTCGGATTTTTCTTGTTTGGTGGGCGCGGGTGGATTCGAACCACCGAAGCTGAAAGCAGCAGATTTTACAGTCTGTCCCCATTGGCCACTCGGGAACACGCCCATATTCATTTTTGCAGTCGTTTGGACTGCCTGTATATGTTACCACTGAAAGCGCAATTTGTCAACCCATAATTTGGGCTGGGCGCAAAAAAAGAAGAAATAAAGGCAGAGATCACAAAAGCCCTCCCGCTCGGGTGCGCTTTACAGCGTCCGGGCGGGAGGGCTTTTCAGCCTGACAAAAACAGGTCAGGAGAAAATCACTTCTGGTTCTTCATGTAGATGTGGTGCGGCAGACCGGCGATGTACAGCGGGGGTCAGCTCGGCCTGAATCAGCGGACGGGCGTAGTCTAAGAAGTCCTCGGTCATCTGGGTGTGGTTGTTGTTCATCCAGCTCAGGGGAACCTTCTTTTCCAAGTTGGCGACCTCGCTGATGGGATGCAGCTCGGTGGTGCACTGGTAAGGATTGTTGGAGATGCGCTTCAGGGCAACCATCTGGCCGGTAACACCCTCAAAGGCTGCCTTGGCGGCAGCACCACCCACCTGATAGGCCTCGGTGATGTCGGTGCGGCTGGTCAGGTGACCGGCGCAGCGCTGCAGGGTGGAAAGCTCGATGCAGCGGGTCTTGGTGTCCAGATTGCGGGCCACCACATTGGCCAGATACCGTGCGGTACCGGTCAGCGCCTTGTGACCGAAAGCATCCACGGCGTGCACGTCGTCCGCCAGCTCACAGACATAGCGGCCATCCTCCAGCTTTACGCCCTCGGAAACGGCAATGACGATGCTGGGCTTCTTTTCCTGCATCACACGCACCTTTTCCACAAAGCGCTCCACGTTGAAGTGAACCTCCGGCAGGCAGATCATGTCCACGCCCTCGCAATCGTCGCTCTTGGCCAGTGCGGCGGCAGCGGTCAGCCAGCCGGCATTGCGGCCCATGATCTCCACCACGGTAACGTACTTGGTGCCGTACACGGTGGCATCGCGGATGATCTCTTTCATCACAACGCCAATGTACTTGGCGGCAGAGCCATAGCCGGGGGTGTGGTCGGTGACCATCAGGTCGTTGTCGATGGTCTTGGGCACACCCATAAAGCGAATGTCACTGCCAACGCGCTGGCCGTAGTCAGCCAGCTTGCCGATGGTGTCCATGGAGTCGTTGCCGCCGATATAGAAGAAGTAACCGATGTTCAGCTTTTCCAGAATGGCGAACAGCTTTTTGTACACCGCCTCGTCATCCCGCCAGTCGGGAAGCTTATAGCGGCAGCTGCCCAGAAAGCTGGACGGGGTGCGCTTGAGCAGCTCGATGTCCAAGTCATCGGTCAGCAGGGTGGAAAGATCCACCACCCGCTCCTCCAGCAGACCGGCAACACCGTTGCACATACCGTACACGATGTCTGCGCCGCGGTTCTTGCAGCTTTCAAAGACACCCGCCAGACTGGCATTGATGACAGAGGTGGGGCCGCCGGACTGACCGACGATTGCGTTTTTTCCCATGATGATTTCTCCTTTTTTGTTTTTTCTGTTTCGGCTATAAAAACGTGCAGTCACACGAAAACAGACGCGGAAGGAAAAGGCGGATCACAGACGGATGTGGCGGGGGGTACCGTTCACATACACAGGGGTCACCTCGTCCAGGATCAGCGGACGGGCATACTCCTCAAAGGCTTCGGTCACCTGCATCCCGTCCGAGGTGATCCATTCCAGCGGGACCTTCTTTTCCAGATTTGCCACCTGCTGCACATCCACAGACTCGGTGATGCACTGGTACGGGTAGTTGGAGACCCGCTTGAGGGCGATCATACGGCCGCTCTCGCCGGCAAAGGCAGCAGCGGCGGCGGCACCGCCAACGGCGTAGGCCTCGTTCACATCCGTGCGGCTGGCCAAATGGCTGGCGCAGCGCTGCAGGGTGGAGAACTCGATGGCGCGGCTCTTGCACTGCAGCTTGTCGTGGATGAGCTCCGAAAGGTAACGGCTGGTGCCGCTGAGGATGGCCTTGTGGCCAAAGGCATCCAGCTGGCCGGCGGTGGATACCAGATCGCACAGGTAGGTGCCGTCTGCAGTCTTTACGCCCTCGCTGGCTGCGATGATAACGTTGGACTTTACCCGCTGCAGCTCGTCCACCCGGGCAAGGAACTTGTCCTGATCAAAGGGTACTTCCGGCAGCAGGATCAGGTCGGGGCCTTCGCAGTCCTCGCCGCCGGCCAGACAGGCCGCACCGGCCAGCCAGCCTGCGTGACGGCCCATGATCTCGGCCACCGTCACGCTGCGGATGTTGTACACTGAAGAGTCGCGGATGACTTCCTTCAAGATGGTGGCAATGTACTTTGCGGCAGAGCCGTAGCCGGGGGTGTGGTCGGTGAGACACAGATCGTTGTCGATCGTCTTGGGCACACCGATGAACCGCACACTGCTGCCCACCTGCTGCCCATAGCGGGACAGTTTTGCGATGGTATCCATCGAGTCGTTGCCGCCGATGTAGAACACAGCACAGATGTCGTACTTGTCAAACAGGGTGAACAGCTTGACGAACGGGGTGGCATCGGTGTCCGGGTCGGGCAGCTTGAAGCGGCAGCTGCCCAGATAGCTGGACGGAGTACGCTTGAGCAGCTCGATGCTCATGCGGTCATCCAGCAGGACGTTGAGCTCCAGCAGCTCTTCCTTGAGCAGACCCTCGATGCCGTACTTCATGCCGTACACCTTGTCTGCACCCAGACTGCGGGCGGCTTTGTATACGCCCGCAAGGCTGGAGTTGATCACGGCGGTAGGGCCGCCGCTCTGACCAATGATGATATTCTTGGCCATGGAAACCTCCTTCAGATCATATAAAATGTGTCCGCTGCCGGGCAAACGGCTTTCCGCACCGTCCGGTAAAGTGGTCTGTCGGCCCTGCACTGCCAACGGACCGGGACGGCAAAACAGCCATCTGCCGCAACTGACACAAAAATATTTGCAGCTTGTGTATTTGCTTTTTGTAAAATGTGCAAAATAAGCTGCAATTCTATTGTACCCGTTTTGCCTGTTGTATGCAAGACCCAATTGGTTGCACAGGCAAAAAAAATATGATAAAATGGGTGCGCACTCCAAAATTACCGGGCAGAAGCACCTGCCTGTTGGGATAAATGCAGAAAGCTGGACAGAAAATATGGGCATTTCACACGAGTATCATTCGGCACCCCGGCGGCGCACACGCGGGGGCATCAGCGGCAAGCTGCGGCTGGCGGGGGTCATTGTGGCCATCCTGCTGGTCGCCTATGCGGTGACCGCCATCTTGGAAAAAGGAACCGTTGAAGAGGACAGCACCCCGCAGACCGGCGCAGGCGGCATTGCACAGAACATTCTGGCACCGCTGCCCATGCAGGGCGAGGCGGCTTCCCGGCAGCGGCAGCGAGGGTGCAGCCGATAGCAGCGGCACAGCGCAGGCAGTACAGCTGGAAAGCTTCGGCCCGGCCCGGCAGACCGATGGCGCTTATACCATTAAGGCGTATGACGCCAGTGTTATCCGGCAGCCGGCCTGCGGTCAGGTAGACCTGAGCTATTTTTCGGACGCCGCCTTTCTGGGCGACAGCCTGACGGTGGGCTTCTCGGACTATCAGATCAATCTGAGCGGCGCGCTCATCTGCGGCTATACGGGTGTGGGGCCGGACGCCATCGTCAACCGCGCCGCCGTCAAGAGCCCCACTCGCGGGCAGGAGGTAGCGCTGGATGTGCTGGCAGCGGCGCAGCCCAAAAAGCTGTATATCCTGCTGGGCACTAACACCCTGACCACCTTGGGCGCTTCTGACCGTTTTCTGGCCTACTACGGCCAGATGCTGGACGAGCTGCGCCAGACGCTGGGCGAGGACTGCATCATTTATGTACAGTCCATCCCGCCGGTACGGCCTGCGGCAGCGGAAAAGAAGCCGGGTCTTGCATCGGACGTGCTGCGCGGCGTGAACGAGCAGCTGGCACAGCTGGCTGCAAGCAAGGGCTGCGTCTATCTGGACCTGTGGGAGGCACTGGCTGACGGCGAGGGCAACCTGAAAGAGATGATCGCCGCACCGGACGGCGTACACCTTTCGGCCGGCAACGGCTACGGCGCATGGGTCACCTACCTGCGCAACCACGCAAAATATTCCGCAAATAACCCATGGATCATGGGCAGCGCGTACAGCGCAGAATAAAAAACAAAAAGCAGGCGCACCGCCTTTTCAAAAGCCAACGCTTTTGATAAAGATGCAGTGCACCTGTTTTTTGTATTATTTTTTATCCTGTGGGTCATCCAGCCCTTCAAACATCACCATGCCCAGACCGACAAAACCGGCACCCAGCGCAAAACCCACTGTCCCCATCGACACACTGAACAAAACGCCCATGGCAACGCCGAACAGGATACCCGCGATTTGACTTTTCTTCATTTTACTGCTCTGCCTTTCCGTACCATGCAACAGACAGCCGCCACGAGGCAGCGTATAGCGCCAGCACCGCTGCCAGCACGACCCACTCCCACCAGCGCAGAGCTATGGGCGGGTAGGATGCTGTTCAGCAGAATCCCACCGGAGGACACCGTAATGCCCATCAAGGCTCCCAGCATACCAATGCAAAGATAATACACATATTTTGCCTTCTCGTAGCCAAAGCGGTAGGTCAACGGCAGCAGGATAATGTTGCCCAGCAGGGTCAGCATCGCCACCTGAAGCAGAGTCGCCACGGTGAGCTTCACCGTCACTGTACCCCAGAGCAGCTGTGCTGCTGCCAGCGCCGCCATACTCAGCAGCTCCGCCAGCGCCATACCGCACAGACCAATGAGGTATTTGCCGCCCACCAGCTGCTCTTTTGTCACCGGCAGGGCGGCACTGCAAATGCTGAACCGGCTGCTCTGGTCGTAAGCCAGTAAGGACATTGGCGACAGCCCCAGCAAAAAGCCCGCCGTACAGCATAAAGAAATTAGACCCTTCCTTCATGAAAAACGTTCCCATCAATATCATGGCTACCGACGCCAGAATGATCCATCTGGTGTAGCTCCACATCTGATAGGCATCCTTCAATAACAGACCTTTCATTGTACATTCTCCCCTTTCACCATCAGCACAAACAGCTCCTCAATGCTTACCGGGGTAAGCTCTGCCCCGGCGGGCATTGCATCCCGGCGCACAAGCGCTTCGACCCCGTAGGGGGTGACACGCTTACCGTACACCTGTGCATCCAGTGCCGCCAGCTGCGCCGCCGTGCCATGCCACAAGGCATATTCCTCCCGCAGGGCGTCCTTTTCCTCACAGAGCAGCAGCCTGCCCTTGTGCAGGAAGGCGATGATATCGCACAGCTTTTCCAAGTCGCTGACGATGTGGGAGGAGATGAGGATGGAGTGGTTTTCGTCCCGGGCAAAGTCCAGCAGCAGGTCGGTCACCTCGTCCCGCACCACCGGGTCCAGCCCGTTGGTGGCTTCGTCCAAAAGCAGCAGCTTCGGGTGGTGCGCCAGTGCCACGGCGATGCACAGCTTCATCTTCATGCCGGTGGAGTAGTCCTTATATTGCTTTTTGTCCGGCAGACCGAACTTTTGGCACAGCTCCGCATAGGCGGCAGCGTCCCAGTTCTGATAGATGCCCGCCATCACCTTGCCCGCCTGCACCGCGTTCAGGCACAGGGGAATGCCCTCGCTGCCCAGCACCACGCCGATCTCCTCTTTGGTGCGGACGGAAGCGGTGCGGCTGTCCCTGCCAAGGATGGTCACGGTACCGCCGTCCCGCTGCACCATATCTAAGATTAACCGGATAGTGGTGCTTTTGCCTGCGCCGTTTTCACCGATCAGTCCGCAGATGGTGCCGCCGGGCAGGGTCAGATCCAGCGGTCCGAGGGTAAAGTCCTTATAGTGTTTTGTAAGCCCCCGCAGTTCCAGTGCGTTCATGTTCAGCCCTCCCACAGCAGTTCCAGCATCTCCCGCAGCTCTTCCCTGCTCAGCCCGCAGGATGCGGACAGGCGGACGGCTTCGGTAAGGTGCGCTTCAATCTTTTTTTCAGGTTCTCTTCCCGCAGCAGCTCGGTGTTTTTTAGGGGCTACAAAAAAGGCCTTTGCCGGTACTGCGTAAAGGAAGCCCTCTTTTTCCAGCTCATCGTAGGCCCGCTTTGTGGTGATAACGCTGATGCGCAGATCCCGCGCCAGCCCCCGGATGGATGGCATCGCTTCCTCCGGCTGCAAAGCCCCGCTGATGATCTGCTGCTTGATCTGGTTGTAGATCTGGTCATAGATGGGCGCGCCGCTTTTGTTGTTGATAAACAGTTCCATCGGCTGCTCCTTTGGCTCTTGTGTTTTATCTGTATATGTACAGTATATACAGTAGATACGGATTTGTCAAGAGGATGCGCAAAAAAAATACACCCGCCATCCAAAATGGACAGCGGGTGCTATTTTTATAGGTTTTACAGTGCCTTGATGGCGGTCTTGATGCGCTCGGCGGCAAGCTTGGTCTTTTCTGCATCGCCGAAGGCGGTCAGACGGAAGTAGCCCTCGCCGCACTCGCCGAAGCCCACGCCCGGGGTACCCACCACGCCGCAGTTTTCCAGCAGCCAGTCGAAGAACTCCCAGCTCTTCATGTTGCCGGGGCAGCGCAGCCAGATGTAGGGGCTGTTCTTGCCGCCGCAGTACCACACGCCGCACTCGTCCAGTGCATCGGCAATGACCTTTGCGTTGCGGCGGTAATAATCCAGATTGGACTGGATCTCGGCCATGCCGCTCTCGGTAAACACCGCAGCGGCGGCGCGCTGCACCACATAGGGCACACCGTTGAACTTGGTGGTCTGACGGCGCAGCCACAGCTTGTTGATGTTCATCCCCTCGCGCTCCAGTTCCTTGGGCACTACGGTGTAGCCGCAGCGGGTGCCGGTAAAGCCTGCGATCTTGGAGAAGGAGCAGATCTCCACGGCACACTGGCGTGCACCCTCGATCTCGAAGATGCTGCGGGCCAGCTCGCCGTCGGAGATGAAGCACTCGTAAGCGGCGTCGTAGAGGATGATAGCGTTGCATCATTCTTTCTGGCGTACTCCACCCATGCCTTGAGCTGGTCGCGGGTGTAGGCAGCGCCGGTGGGGTTGTTGGGGCTGCAGATGTAGATGATGTCAGCCTTTACGTTGTCATCGGGCATCCCGAGGAAACCGTTCTCCTGACTGGTGCGGCCATAGATGATCTTGCGGCCGTCGGTCACGTTGTCGTCCACATAGGTGGGGTAGACGGGGTCCGGAACGAGAACGGTGTTGTCCACGTCAAACAGGCCCAGCACATTGGCAAGGTCGCTCTTCGCACCGTCGGAGATGAAGATCTCGTCCTCATCCAGCTTGGTGCCGCGGCCTGCGTAGTAGCCCTGAATGGCCTGCTTGGAACGGATAGCCCTGCTCGGGGCCGTAGCCGTGGAAGCCCTCCTTGGTGCCCATCTCAGCGGCGGCATCCTGCATGGCCTGGCCTGACCACGCACTTTTGCCAGAGGCTGGGTCACATCGCCGATGCCCAGGCGGATGATCTCCTTTTTCGGGGTGTGCTTCCTGATAGGCGGCCACCCTGTGGGCAATGTCCACGAACAGGTAGCTTGCCTTCAGCTCGCCGTAATGGTGATTCATTTTCATAATTGTTCCCTCACTTTATATGATTGCCCGCCCTCTCAGTCATCTCGCGTCCGCTCGTCCAGCTCCCCAAAGGGGGGAGAGCTTTTTTGTTCTACGCCAGCAGAAAAACTTTTCCGTTGAGCCAAATCCCCCCTTTGGGAGAGGTGGCATTGCCGTTTGACGGAGAGGGCGAGGATTTTAAACTTCCGTCGTGCCTCTCGCACACGGTCTCGGCGGCTGCCGGTCATCAGCAGCTGCCTGCCGGGCAGTACCCGGATGACCAGCTCACCGCCGCGCAGCTGCACATGGATATCCTGCCCGGCGGGGCAGATGCCCAGCTCGGTCAGGGCCGCCACGGTGGCGCATGTGCCGGTGCCGCAGGCCCAGGTCTCGCCGCTGCCCCGTTCCCACACCCGCATTTTCAGGTGGGTGGCGTCCACCACCTGCACGAACTCGGTGTTGACCCGCTCCGGGAAGTTCGGGTGATTCTCGAACGCCGGGCCGATGTCCTCGAGCTTCAGACTGTCCACATCGTCCACGAGGGTTACGCAGTGGGGGTTGCCCACGCTGATGCAGGTCACCTTCCACACTTTTCCCGTCTACGGTGAGCGGCTGATCCACCAGCGGGCCTTCGCCCATGTGGATGGCCGGCAGGTCGGTCGGGCAGGGTGCTGTAAGCGCCCATCTCCACCTGCCACAGCTGGCGCCCCTGCCGGCTGATGCGTCTTGACACCGCTGTTGGTGTCGATGGTCAGGACAGGCTCTTTTTTCCACCCCGTGGGTGTAGAGCCACTCGGCCACACAGCGCACGCCGTTGCCGCACATCTGGGCCTCGCTGCCGTCTGCGTTGAAAATGCGCATCCGGCCGTCCGCACCGGCCGTCACAGGGACGCAGATGCAGATGATGCCGTCCGCACCCACGGAAAAATGCCGCCGGGAGAGCCGCTGTGCAAGTGCGGCAATGTCTGCGGGCACACCGGATGCACGGCAGTCCAGATAGATGTAATCATTGGCACAGCCCTGCATCTTGGTAAATGACAATTTCATGGAGCATTCTCCTTTACAGGCGGGACCTCTGCGGCCATGCTGATGCAGCACGGCTGAGAGTTTGGTTCGTCACATATAATCATAAGAATCAAACAGGCTTCTGTCAAGCAAAAAAAGAGGGCTTTGTGCAATTTTTTTCATCGGTTTTTTCTGCCCGTAAAGGGCCGGAATGCAAAACAGGGCTTGACAAGATACGGCCCGTGGGATATAAAATGGAAAGAGAGTGCTTTTGCGCGCCGGAGAGGGCGTGCAGGCAGAGAAGAAAGAACAATCATTGACAAAAAGGAGACCGTGACAATGGAGACCTTTGAGAAGATCCGTGCACTGCTGGCAGAACAACTGGATGTTGACCCTGCTAAGATCACGATGGAGAGCGACATTATGAGTGATTTCGAGGCCGACAGCCTGGATATCGTGGACATGGTGATGACGCTGGAGGATGAGTTTGGCATTGAGGTGCCGGACGATGCCATCGAGAATCTGCGCACCGTGGGCGACGTGGTGGAATTTGTGGACAGCCACAAGGGCTGATAACAGTTTTGCTAAAAAAGGCCCCGCACCCGCAGCGCTGCACACGGGCGGCACTGCAGCGGGGCTTTTAATATGAGCTCGTGCGGAACGGCTGGAACACAGGCGTTTGGCGCACGGCTTAGGAGGATATAACAAAAAATGGCAAAAAGACAACAAGAAGCTTGTGCAGGCGATCACCAGCCAGGAAGAAAACTTTGCACAGTGGTATACCGACATCTGCCTCAAGGCGGAGCTGGTCGAGTACGCCAGCGTCAAGGGCTTCCCGATCCTGCGTCCCTATGGCCAGGCCATCTGGGAGCTGATCCAGAAGGACATGGATGCCCGGTTCAAGGCGACCGGACACCAGAATGTGGCGATGCCGATTCTGATCCCTGAGAGCCTGCTCAAGAAAGAGGGCGAGCTCGTCAACGGCTTCGCGCCCGAGGTCGCGTGGGTCACGATGGGCGGCAGCGAGAAGCTTGAGGAGCGCCTTGCCTTCCGCCCCACGTCCGAGACGATGTTCTGCGACCACTGGTCCCGCGTGCTGCAGACCTACCGGGAGCTGCCCATGAAGTACAACCAGTGGTGCAGCGTCATGCGCTGGGAAAAGACCACCCGCCCCTTCCTGCGCAGCCGCGAGTTCTGGTGGCAGGAGGGCCACACCATCCACGAGACTGCCGCCGAGGCCGAGGCAGAGACCCAGCAGCAGCTGAACTGCTACGCGGACGTCTGCGAGCAGGATCTCGCCATCCCTGTTGTCAAGGGCCGCAAGACCGATAAAGAGAAGTTTGCAGGCGCAGAGGCCACCTACACCATCGAGGCCATGATGAAAGACGGCAAGGCCCTGCAGAGCGGCACCAGCCACTACTTCGGCGATAAGTTCAGCAAGGCTTACGACGTGACCTTTACCGGCCGCGACAACCAGCTGCATCACCCGTTCCAGACCAGCTGGGGCGTTTCCACCCGTCTGGTGGGCGCTATCATCATGACCCACGGCGATGACGACGGCCTGATCCTGCCCCCGGCAGTGGCCCCCCATCCAGGTCGTGGTGGTGCCTATCGCTGCCCACAAGCCCGGCGTCTCCGAGAAGGCCGCTGAGCTGGCTGAGAAGATCAGCAAGTATGCCCGCGTCAAGCTGGACGACAGCGACAACGCCCCCGGCTGGAAGTTCGCCCAGTATGAGATGAAGGGTGTCCCGCTGCGTCTGGAGATCGGCCCCAAGGATCTGGAAAAGAACCAGTGCGTGCTGGTTCGCCGCGACACCCGTGAAAAAGATCTTCGTGAGCCTGGACGAGCTGGAGACCGCGATCCCGGCCCAGCTGGAGGCCCTGCGCAAGGACCTGTACGAGCGTGCCCTCGCCAACCGCGAGAAGCGCACCTGGGCAGCCACCACCATGGAGGAGGTCAAGGAGCTGGCCAAGGCCAACACCGGCTACATCAAGACCATGTGGTGCGGCGACCTGGCCTGCGAGATGAAGATGAAGGAAGAGGCTGGCCTGTCCAGCCGCTGCATGCCCTTTGAGCAGGAGCACATCAGCGATGTATGCCCCTGCTGCGGCAAGCCCGCCAGGACCATGGTCTACTGGGGCGTGGCGTACTAAGCTTTTCTTTTGATAACAGCATAAAAAAGCTCCCGGAGCATTTCGATGTTCCGGGAGCTTTTTTTGTTTGCAGAACTCCTTCCGTCATCGCCGGCGCGATGAAGCCACCGCCCTCAACGAGGAAGGCTTGACCGCTTGCAGACAGGCTCCCTCTCTGAGGGAGCTGGCGAGCGAAACGAGACTGAGGGAGTTTTACCGCTCAAATGTGGTGCTCAACGTGGTCTCCCCCAGCTTTCACCCGGGGCAAGGCAGGCGGCGGCTGCACGCTGGCTCCACTGCTGCGGGTCAGTCTCGGCGGCGGGCAGACTGTGCCACGGCTCAATGCACACAAACCGCACCGGCTTTGCAGGGGCCGACCAGATGAGCGCGTAGGGGTAGCCTTCCACATTGCAGGTGATCTTGCGGCCGGTGCCCTTCTCATAGATGCCAATGGTCTTGGTGCGCAGGCCCGCCATGCAGAAGCTGTCGTTTGCGAACAGATCATCCGTCAGCTGGATGGCCTGCTGGTTCTTCCACTGATAATAGCACTTGCCAGACAGCAGGCCGTTCGGACGGGCATCCAGAATGACCGGGCTTTCCGGCTGGTCGAACCGGAACTCGTAATCCGTGGTGGTGTGCTGTGCATCAAAGGGGATGTTGAACGCCGGGTGATAGCCGATGCCAAAGCGCAGCTCTTCGGTGCCGGGGTTGCGCACCGTCAGCGTATGGTGCACGGTCTTGCCGTCCAGACGGAAGGTGCTGGTGAGCACAAAATCAAAGGGGAAGCGTTCGGCTTTGATGGCATCATCCGAGCGCAGCTCCAACTGGATGGTATCGTCCTCGGCCTTGAGCAGGGTGTGCTCCATGTCGCGGGCAAATCCGTGCTGACCGCCCTTGTACGTTTTGCCGTCCACCTCAAAGGTACCGCCGGGCAGCTTGCCCGTCCACGGGAAGAGGATGGGTGCGTGGCGCTTCCAGACCGCCGGGTCGGCCTGCCAAAGCAGCTCTTCGCCTGCGGCGTTCTTCAGGCTGACAGCCTCTGCACCGTGGGTGTCCACGGTCAGGGTCAGAAATTCGTTGTGAATGGTTGCCTGCATTTTCAGTATCTCCTTTGTCCTTCTTATTTTTCCGGGGTCTTCTGCTTCCAGTATACTCCCCCCGTGTGCCAAAAAAAAGAAAGTCCCGCCCAGTTTCAGCAGGGCTGTGCCAGCGGCAGGGTGACTGCAAAGGTAGTGCCGTTTTCGCTGCTGCGTTCCACGGTCACACTGCCGCCATGCAGCACGGCGATCTCCCGCACAAGGGCAAGGCCAAGCCCAACGCCGCCCATCTCCCGGCTGCGGGATTTATCCACCCGGAAAAAGGGCTGGAAGATGCTGTCCCGACAGTCTGCAGGGATGCCCGGGCCGGTATCCGTAATGCGCAGTACAGCGGTCTGCTTTTCCTGTTGCAGGGTGACGCGCACCGCACCGCCGGGGCGGTTATACTTGATGCCGTTTTCCACGAGATTGAACACCAGCCGCTAGATCAGCGCATCGCTGCCCACCATGCCAAGTTCCTCGCAGTCCTGCTGCAAAGAGATATTGTTTTTCTGGGCAAGGGCGGTCAGGTCGGTCAGGATCTCCTCCACCAGCGGCGCAAGGGCGATCTGGTCGGTGCGGGAGACTGATTGCAGATTGCTCATCTCTAATAAAGTGCGCACAAGAGCGGTCAGGCGGTCCAGCTGCTCCCGCAGAGAGCCGATCAGCCCGGCAGTTTCGGCGTCCATGGCCGGGTGCTCCTCTGCAAACAGTTCCAGCTTCGTCTGCAAAATAGCCAGCGGGGTGCGCAGCTCGTGGGCGGCATTGCCCGCAAACTGCCGCTGCAACTCAAAGGACTGCGCCAGACCATCCAGCATCCGGTTCACCGACCGGCTCAACTGCCCGAATTCCTGCACAGTGTTTTCGTCCAGACGGGTGGTGGCGATGCTGTCCTGATCGACCTGCTGCGCCTGCTGCGCAAGCTGCTGTAACGGTTTCAGCGCTCTGCCGCTGACAAAATAAGCAATGGCAGCGCTGACGATGGTGACCACGACGGTGATGCACCAGCCCTTGCGGCCAAAGACCACCTTTTGCATCGTAGACTTCCTGCGAAAAAATGCGCCAGCAGACTGGACATTTCCTCCTGCGGGATCTCGATGGTCAACGGATCCGCACTGCCGGGCTGGTACTGCATCATAAAGCCGTTGAGGGCATCCATGCCGGTAACGCCGGTGCGGTATAAAAGCAGGTTCATGCACACGCAGGCGCAGGCGATGAGCAGCGCGGTCAGCAGGGTGATGCGCCATTGCAGGGACAAATGTTTCATTGTACCTCGCCTCCGATCTCGTAGCCTTCCCCGATGCGGTTTCGGACGGGGTCATACCCCAGCGCCGCCCGCAGTTTTTTCCGCAGAGCGGAAATGTGCACCCGGATGGAGTTGCTGAAGCTGTCTACACTGCCATCCCAGACGTGCTCGATGAGTTCTTCCTGACTGACAGGGCGTCCCTGATGCAGCAGCAGATATTCCAGCACGCCGCTTTCCTTCCGCGTCAAAGCAAGGGTCTGACCGTCCACAGCAGCAACGCGGCTGCGGGTGTTGAAGCTCAGCCGTCCGCAGCACAGACAGACGTCTTGCTGAATAAATTTGCGCCGGGTCAGGCTGCGCACCCGGGCTTCCAGCTCTGCAAGGTGAAAGGGCTTGGAAAGGTAATCGTTCGCCCCGGCATCCAGCCCCTCCACTTTATCTGCGATTTCACTGCGTGCCGACAAGATCAGCACACAGGTCTCAAGGTCGTGCCGGCGCAGGGTGCGCAGCACCTGCATTCCGTCCACCTTGGGCAGGTTGAGGTCCAGCAGGACAAGATCGTACCGCTCTGCTGCCAGTGCCTCCAGCGCGGCCTCGCCGTCTGCACAGGCATCCACCTCGTACCCGGACAGCCGCAGCTTTCGGGCAATATCCTCCCGCAGGGAGTGCTCGTCCTCTACCACCAAAAGGCGCATCTTTGTTTTCCACCTTTCCCATAAAAATTGCGTTTTTTTTCTTCATTATAACAGATTATAGCAGACGGGGTTAAGATTCGTGTTAAGATTTTCTTAGCAGAGATTTTATCACGCATGGTGTATACTGATGCCATCAAACAACAGGAGGCTATGATGTTCATGACAAAAAAAAAACAGGCGCTGCTGCTTTTGCTTGCCGCCGGGGTTCTGATGCTGCTGTTCGGCTTATGGCGGGGCGAGGCAGACACCGTATTTTCAAAAGCCATCCGGCTGTGTATGGAGTGTGTGGGCATTGGATAAGAAAAAGAAAAAAGCTTTCTCCCTTGCCCGCTTCCGGGGCTTTATACAAGCCGGGGCTACCCTGCTGACCAATCTCCACCTACCCAATTTTGCAAAAGGAGCGCTGTATCAGGGCGGCGGAAAATACGTCTGCGTGCCGGGGCTGAACTGCTATTCCTGCCCGGGCGCGGCCGGTGCCTGTCCGGTGGGGAGCATTCCAGGCGGTGGTGGGCTCTTCCAAGTTCCGCTTTTCCTACTACATTACCGGCATCCTCATCCTCTTTGGGGTGCTGCTGGGGCGGTTCATCTGCGGTTTCCTCTGCCCATTCGGGTGGTTTCAGGAGCTTTTGCACAAGATCCCATCCCCCAAGCTTTCCACCAAAAGCTGAAGCCGCTGCGCTATTTAAAGTATGCGGTGCTGCTGGTCATGGTGGTGTTGCTGCCTTTGCTGGCGGTCAATGAGCTGGGCATGGGCGATCCGTTCTTCTGCAAGTATCTCTGCCCGCAGGGCGTGCTGGAGGGCGCAATCCCCCTCTCGCTGACCAATGCGGGCATCCGCGCTGCGCTGGGCAAGCTGTTCACATGGAAGGCCTGCATCCTGCTGGCGGTCATCGTGGGCAGCGTGGTATTCTACCGCCCCTTCTGCAAGTGGCTGTGCCCGCTGGGCGCGTTCTATGCGCTGCTGAACAAGGTCTCGCTGTTCCAGATGCGCGTAGACACCCACAAATGCGTCTCCTGCGGAGCCTGTGCAAAAAGGCTTGCAAGATGGACGTAGACATTACCAAGACCCCCAACCACGCCGAATGCATCCGCTGCGGGATGTGCATGAAAGCCTGCCCCACGGACGCCATTCAGTACAAGTTCGGGCTGGGGGACCAATCAAATATCGAAACAACAAAGGAGTAAAACCATGAAGATCCATCGTATCGCCGCACTTTTTCTCAGCCTTGTGCTGGCTTTCAGCCTTGCCGCCTGCGGGCAGGGCGCATCTTCTGCATCTTCTGCATCCTCTTCTGCCGCTTCCTCTGCGGCAGCAGAAAGCAAAACCGAGGAGCAGCTGCTGGCCGAGGAAAACGAGATCCTTTCCACAAACGATGCTCTGTGGGAGAAGGTATTCGCCTCTATGGACAAAAACGTGACCGAAACCACGATCAGCGCCAACTACGGCGATTTTCTGCTTAGCGCTGTGGAAAAGGCCCAAAGATCAGTTCTCGGACGAGGAGTACAAGACCCTGACCGCAGATGCCGAAAAGATTCGTGCCATCGAGGAGCAGATCGCCGCTCTTGCCCCCGCAGAGGATGCCGCTTCCAGTGCCGCCGCACAGGGCACCGCCTTCCCCAAGTTTGAGGGCAGCGATTTAGAGGGCAACCCGGTGGACAACAGCCTGTTTGCGGGCAACGCCTTTACGGTGGTGAATTTCTGGTTCAGCGGCTGCAAGCCCTGCGTGGAGGAGTTGGACGACCTGAACGCCCTGAACGAGAAGGTCAAGGCACAGGGCGGTGAGGTCATCGGCATCAACACCGAGACGCTGGACGGCAACCAGCAGGGCATTGATGCCGCCAAAAAACTGCTGGAGACAACGGGCGCAAGCTACCGCAACATCTACTTTGCCTCCGGCAGTGAGGCCGGCAAGTTTGCACTGAACATCATGGCCTTCCCCACCACTTACGTTTTTGACCGGGACGGCAACGTTGTGGGGCAGCCCCTGCTTGGCGGCATCGACAAGGAAGAAAACCTTGCCGCTCTGCAAAAAAATATCGACGCCGCCCTTGCCAAGGACAGCGCCAAATAAACCTTTCTCCCCTGCCGCCTTCGGGCGGCTTTTTTTATTATTGCGGTGTGCATTGCCATGCACGTCCGGCGGCGGACGGAAATACGCTGTGGGAGAAGCATTCCATTCTCACAGCAAAGGAGCATCCGCCTATGAAAAACACCGGCATTCTACGCATTCAGGCTTTCGGTGCCCGTCAGTCCTCGCCCATCGAGGGTGTTCTCGTCACCGTGTCCGGCAACGGCTTTACCGCTCAGCGTATCACCGACGAGACCGGCACCGCTGCCGACCTCTCCATTGAAGCCCCCTCCTGTGCGCTGTCCCTGCAGGAGGACAACACCATCCGGCCCTATGCCGTTGTGGACCTGACTGCCGCAAAGGCAGGCTTCCGCACCGTGCGCATTCAGGGTGTGCAGATCTTTGCCGGGCAGGTCACACTGGCCCAGCCGGAGATGATCCCGAGACCGAAGAGGATCGCGACGTGGTAAACCCGCCCATAGTCATCCCGGAACATTCACTGTTCACCGGCGATGGCGGCAGCGGCCCGGACCCCATGGAAGAACTGCGTGCCCCGGGTGCTGGACAGAGTCATCATTCCCAAAAACATCACGGTGCATCTGGGCAAGCCTGCGGCATCCGCCCGCAATGTGACTGTCTCCTTCCGGGATTATATCGCCAATGTGGCGTCCAGCGAAGTATACCCACCTGGCCGGAGCAGGCCCTGCGGGCCAACATCCACTGCCAGATCTCGCTGGCGCTCAACCGCATCTACACCGAGTGGTACCCCAGCAAGGGCTACACCTTCAACATCACCAACTCCACCAGCTACGACCAGTATTATGTCCATGGCCGCACGGTGTTCGATGTGATGGTGCGCATCACCGACGACATCTTCAACACCTATATCCGCAAGACCGGCACCGTAAAACCCCTACTACTCTGAATACTGCGACGGTAAATCGGTCACCTGCCCGGGTCTCAAGCAGTGGGGCACCGTGACGCTGGCCAATCAGGGCCGTAACGCCTTGCAGATCCTGAAGTATTACTACGGCAACAACATTGAGATCATCCGCACCTCGAACATCCAGTCCATCCCCCCAGAGCTACCCCGGTTCGCCCATCCGGCAGGGCGACAGCGGCACAGCGGTGTTCACCCTGCAACGCCAGCTGAACCGCATCACCAAGGACTATCCCTTCCTCGGTCTGCTGACTGTGGACGGCGTGTTCGGGGCCCGGATGGCTGCCACGGTCAGGGCGTTCCAGAAGCAGTTCAACCTGACCGCCGACGGCGTAGTGGGGCGGCAGACATGGTACAAGATCAGCTATATTTACGTAGCGGTCAAAAAGCTTGCGGAGCTTTCCAGCGAAGGCGAGGTGTCCAGCGGCACCCTCTCGGACGGCACATGGGGCGGCACCGTGCTGCGCACCGGCTCCACCGGCAGCGCCGTGGAGCAACTGCAGTTCTGGCTGAATACGCTGGCACAGTATGACTTCCTCCATCCCATCGGTCACGGTGGACGGCGTGTTCGGCAGCGGCACGCCAACAGCGGTGCGGGCCTTCCAGCGCAAATACGGCCTGACCGTGGACGGCGTGGTGGGGCAGAGCACATGGACCGAGCTGTACGACCAGTTCCGCAGTATCCAGTCCGACAACGGCACCCCCAACGCCTACCCGGGCACCGCTCTGCGGGAGGGTGCAAGCGGACAGAACGTGCGGCTGGTGCAGTTCTGGCTCAAGATTGCCCGCACGGTGTATTCCAGACTGAACTCCATCACGGTGGACGGCAGATTCGGCTGCCACCACCGCCGCCGTTAAGCGGTTCCAGAGCTACTTCGGCCTGACCAGCGACGGTGTGGTGGGCCGCAATACGTGGCTGAAGCTGTACGAGGTGTACAACGATATCGCCAACAAGCTGCTTTCCTCTTCCCTGCGCCCCGGCGAGTACCCGGGCGTGCTGCGCAAAGGCTCTTCCGGCACAGCGGTGCGGGAGCTGCAGTTCTACCTCTATCTCATGAGCGCCTACGAGAGCAGCATCCCGGCCATCGGCATCGACGGACAGTTCGGTGCTTCCACCGAAGCCGCCGTGCGGGCCTACCAGCGTTTTGCGGGCCTGACCGTGGATGGTGTGGTGGGCCGCACCACATGGAACAGCCTGTACGACAAGGCGTCCACCCTGCGGGCATCCGGGCCGGTGGTCACCCTGAAGCGCCTGCCCTACCCCGGCACACCGCTGGCGGTGGGTTCTTCCGGCAGTGCGGTGCTGTACTACAGCCTGCTTTTGCAGCGCATCGCCTACTATTATTCCAGCGTGGAGACCCCGCCCCTTCCGGACCGGTACACCGACGAGACTGCCGCCGCCACCCGCAGCGCACAGGAGCTGCTGGGCCTGCCTGAGACCGGCATTGCGGATGCCGACACATGGACAGCTGTGGAAGCGCTGAGCCTGCAGCTTGCCGCCGAAATGCCCAACCCCGACCGCAGCATCGGGCATGATCCGGTCTACCCGGGCCGGGCCATCGGCGCGGGCAGGGTGGGGCCCGACGTGGCACAGGTGGAAACATGGCTGAACGGGCGTTCCTGCCTGTACTGCACCGAGGGCTATGTGACCGAGAACCGCCGCTTCGGCCCGGAAGAGACTGCCGCCGTCCGGCTGACACAGCAGCGGGCCGGGCTGCTGGTGACCGGCACCGTGGACCGCGAGACATGGGCCGCGCTGCAGGCCCAGAGCTGCCCACACTGCAGCAAGGAGGAATGAGCGATGGCACGTCTTCTGATCTACGACGCCTACGAGAACAAGGTCTACACCTACGCAAACCTGAACGAGAACGACCCCATGCCCTACAGCACCGGCACCACCCTGCGGGTGCGGGAGTTCCGGGGCAAATCGGCCAGCCCCACCCTGTGGACCACCATTGCCGCCATGGAAGCCTGGAACCTGACCCGGCGCAAATACGGCAAGCGGCATCCCGGTGGGGTATGCTTTCCGGCGCATCTGGGAAGGGGGCCACGGCACCCGGAGCCAGCACTACGCGGGCGTATCCTTTGACGTGGGCCAGAGCCTGACCCGGACCGCCCGCACGGCCATCTACAACGCCGCCCGCTCCACCGGGGCGTGGGGCTATGTCGAGCCGCTGAGTCAGACCCCCACATGGGTCCACTTCGACCGGCGCTATGGCACGCCTGCCTGCAGAGGCACCACGGCAGGCTACCCCACCCTCCGCCGGGGCAGCCGGGGCTGCTACGTCATGATCCTGCAGGACGCGCTTTCCACGCTGGGCTACCAGACCGGGAGCCGCATCGACGGCATCTTCGGTGCCCGGACGGAGGAAGCGCTGAAAGGCTTCCAGCGGCGCACGAGCCTGCGTGTGGACGGTGTGTGCGGCTGCAACAGCTGGAAAAAGATCAGCACCGCCGTCATCGGCGTGGGACGGACAAAAAACAACGATTGATTAGCAGAAACTCCCCCAGTCACCTTCGGTGCCAGCCCCCCTCGGAGATGGGGCCTTTGGCAAAACCGCAAGCTTTTCCTCTTCGCCAGAGGCTCCCTCATTGAGGGAGCTGGCAAACCCAAAGGATTTTGACTGAAGGAGTTTCCCCCCGTGAAACATCCTTCGCTTCCCATCACCGAAAGTTGAAACTTTCTCCCCCATCTGCCCTTTTCGTTGCGCAGGCAGGCAAAACGTGCTAAAAATAGCCCTATTATCAAAATGATCCGTGTTAAAGAGGGGTATCAGGATATGCAATTTTCCAAACGACTGGATCTGTTCGGCGATGAGATCTTCGCCGCACTGAACGAACGCAAGGTGGAACTGGAAGCTCAGGGCCGTACCATTTATAATCTGAGCGTCGGCACACCGGACTTTGCGCCTGCCGAGCACATCCGCAAGGCCATGATGGACGCAGCCGCCGACCCGCAGAACTGGAAGTACAGCCTGCGCGACCTGCCTGAGCTGCTGGATGCTGTGTGCGGCTACTACAAGCGCCGCTTCGGCGTAGAGATCACGCCGGATCAGGTGGCCAGCTGCGCCGGCAGTCAGGAGGGCGTGGGCCAACATCGGCATGGTGCTGTGCGATGAGGGGCGACACCGTGCTGCTGCCCACCCCCCTGCTACCCGGTGTTCATTGCGGGCAGTCTGCTGGGCGGCGCAAAACCCTGGTATTACCCGCTGACCAAAGAGCATGGCTTTCTGCCTTACGTGAAGGATATCCCGGAGGATGTGGCCCGCAAGGCAAAGTACATGATCGTCTCCCCTGCCCGCAAACCCGGTGGGCAGCGTGGGCACGCCGGAGCTGTACGCCGAGCTGGTGGCCTTTGCAAAGAAGTACGATATCCTCATCATCCACGACAACGCCTACAGCGACATCATCTTTGACGGAGCCGTGGGCAACAGCTTCTTCAACACGCCCGGTGCCATGGATGTGGGCGTGGAGTTCTTCAGCCTTTCCAAAAGCTTCAACGTTACCGGTGCCCGCATCAGCTTCCTTGTGGGCCGCAGGGACGTGGTAGCCGCCTTTAAAAAGCTGCGCGGTCAAATCGATTTCGGCATGTTCCTGCCGGTGCAGAAAGCCGCCATCGCCGCCCTGACCGGCCCGCTGGACATGGTAAAGGCCCAGTGCGGCCTGTACCAGCAGCGCCGCGATGCCCTGTGCGGCGGTCTGCGTTCCATCGGCTGGAATGTGCCGGACAGCCACGGCAGCATGTTCGTGTGGGCTCCCATCCCGGCAAAGTATGCAAAGAGCATGGACTTCTGTCTGGAACTTGTGGAAAAGAGCGGCGTGCTGTGCACCCCGGGTTCCAGCTTCGGCCCCTTGGGCGAAGGCTATGTGCGCTTTGCCCTCACCCTGCCGCCGGAGCGCATTGCTGAGGCGGTGAATTCCATCAAAGAGAGCGGTATCCTGAACTAAAAAATAACGGGAACGTCCATGCGGCGTTCCCGTTATTTTTTATGCGTTCACAATGTTCTCTCCTGCGCCATCCAGCCATGTGCGCAGGTTGTTGGTGGTAATGTCCATCAGCCGCTGCAGGGCTTCGTTGGTGGCCCATGCGATGTGCGGCGTCAGCAGGGCGTTGGGCAGGCCCCGCAGCGGACTTTTCTGCGGCAGCGGCTCGGTGCCAAAAAGCGTCTGCACCGTAAAAGGCCAGCTGCCCGTTTTTCAGCGCATCGGCCACGGCCTGCTCGTCTACCAGCGCACCGCGGGCGGTGTTCAGCAGGATCATGCCGGGCTTTGCCCTGGCAAGGGAGTCTGCATTGACCAGTCCGCGCGTGGCGGGCGTGGCCGGGCAGTGCAGGCTGAGCACATCGCTGCGGGCCAGCAGGGCGTCAAAATCCACGAACTCCACCCCGTCGGCGGCGTACTCCGGCCGCACGGTGCGGGCGCACACCAGCACATCCATGCCAAAGGCTCTGGCAATACGGGCGGTCTGCCGCCCAATGCTGCCGTAGCCGTAGATGCCAAAGGTCTTGCCCAGCAGCTCTACCTGCGGCAGCAGCCGGTAGGCAGCGGGATCTTCGGTGCGCCACCGACCGTCCTGCACAAGACTGTCATAGCGGCGGTCAGCACACTGGCAGATGGCCAGCAGCAGGCTGAAGGTCATCTGCGCCACACTGTGCGTAGAATAGCCCGGCACATTGGCCACGGCCACGCCATGGCGGCGGCAGGCCTGCAGGTCAAGGTTATCGGTGCCGGTGGCGATGATTCCCACCCACCGGAGCTTCGGACACCGGGCCAGAACGGTTTCGTCGATGCGGCACTTGTTCAGGAACACGATCTCTGCATCCCCGATGCGCGGCACCACCTCCTCCGGCGCGGTGCGTCCATAGCGGGTGACGTCCGGCACCAGTGCTTCCACGCCCGACCAGTCCAGATCTCCCCTGCTGTATGGCATAGTCTTCCAGAATAACTGCTTTCATTTGAACTTCCTCCCCTTTTACTTTACACGGGATACAGTGCCAGCACCGTGCCCTGCGGGCTCTCGCGGCTTTCCAGCGCGGCATAGCCCCGGGCCAGCAGGATGGCAATGTGCACCCGGTCTGCCAGCGGCACCCAGACCGGCGGCTGGTTCTGTCCCAGACAGCCCGCCTGCAGCCAGAAGCAGGGGGCCAGACTGTCCAGCGGGCGGATAGCCCGCAGCGCAAACCCCTGCCGCAGGTACAGCGGCAGCACTTCTTCGGCAGCGCACTCCACCACAGCCCACCGCACCCGGCCCCGGGCCAGCTGTTCCTGCCGGGCGGCGGCAGCAGCCAGCAGCGGTGCAAGGGTCCCGGCGGCACGGCTGTCCGGCCCGGCCGCTGGGGTGAGAAAGTACCCGCCCGCCGTGCAGCCCCAGCCCAGAAAGCTGCGCAGCGCGCAGCCGCTGCGGCTACATCGGCGTCCATGGGCAGCAGGATGCATCCGGCACCGGGAGCGCCCCGCACACCGCCGGTGCCCCATGCCTCGCCTACTGTCAGCATCCGCAGCACCTGCTGCGCGGGCGGTACACACAGCTCACTTCACCTCTGACCAGCTGACAGAACTCTTCTGTTGAAAGCCGCCTTACCTGCCGCGTGCGCGGCGGGTCACAAACCTGGATCATTTGGTTTCCCCATTCTTTTCGTTATGCTCTCAGCATACCGGACCGGGGGCGAGAATCGGCGCGAAACAGGGCCGTTCTTTTTTTGTTTTACAGATCCAGCGTTACGTCCTCGCTCAGCACCTGACCGATGGGCTTGGCAATGCACAGGTCGGCCTGCGCATCGGCCCCGGTGGGCTGCATGTTGATGACCACGAGATGCCGCCCCCGGAAGTACCGCAGCAGACCCGCCGCCGGGTAGACCACCAAGCTGGTGCCGCCCACGATGAGGGTATTGGCCCTGCGGATGGCAGACACTGCCCCGGAGAGCACTTCCTCGTCCAGCCCTTCCTCATACAGAACGACATCCGGCTTGACGATGCCGCCGCACTTGGGGCAGCGGGGCACGCCGGTACTGTTGGCAATGAAGTCCACATCGTAGAACGCGCCGCACTTCACG